>ERZ809807.1-NODE-1-length-249675-cov-12.0333_pt1 | contig 249675 bp, 205 predicted proteins | sample MGYA00520348_ERZ809807 | MGnify/ENA primary metagenome ERZ809807 (study PRJEB31588, sample SAMN03398861) | human gut metagenome | study: EMG produced TPA metagenomics assembly of the PRJNA231909 data set (A prospective, longitudinal analysis of the...
TGGAGATTCGTGCATTCGCACGAAGATCTCTTAACCGCATTTTCGCTCTCCGCCGATTTGCTGCTTCGCAGCAGACTTTACGCCTTTGCTGAACGTAAAGTCCTGCTGAAACGTAACACCCTCGGCGAAGCCGTAAATCGGAGAAACGAGAAAAAAGCGTTAAGCGCAGCGACTAGCTTTTTTCCGTTTCGACTTCCCCTTCGGGGTCTGAAAGGGGCGAGCAGCCCCTTTCTCGTGGGTCCAGCGCGTCGAAATCGCTGGTGGTTTTCTGGTTCTCTTTTGACATCAAAAGAGAACAATTAGCCTTAATGAAAAAGCGCTCTACCCCCGCGCCACCAGCGCGAAAAGCATTTCAAAAACCATTTCTGGTTCTCTTTTGGCGCGCAAAAGAGAACCTTACTCCGCCTTCTTCAAAAACTCCGGCAACTCCTTCTCCATCTCCGCCAGCGCATTTCCGCGGTGGCTGATGGCGTCCTTCTCGTCGGGAGTCAGCTGGGCATAGCTGCGGCCCTCCGAGTTGGGGCGCTTATCGGTCTTGCCCACACCGCACTCGTCGGGGATGAAGAGCGGGTCGTAGCCGAAGCCGTAGTCCCCGGCCAGCCGCGCGAAGGCGACGCGGCCCGGGCATTCGCCCCGGCAGGTGAGGTGCTGGCCGGTGGGCAGGATGAGGCAGACCGCCGCCACGAACTTCGCGCCGCGCTGCCCCGCCGGGACGTCCTTCATCTTCTCGAGGAGCTTGTCGTTGTTGGCCTCGTCGTCGCCGTGATGGCCGCAGTAGCGGGCGCTGTAGACGCCGGGAGCGCCGTCCAGCGCGTCCACGCAGAGGCCGGAATCGTCGGCGATGGTGGGCAGGCCGCTGGCCTTGCAGATGGTCTCGGCCTTGATGAGGGCATTGGCCTCAAAGGTAGTGCCGGTCTCGTCCGGCTCGATGGTGATGCCAAGCTCCTTCTGGCTGACCACCTCGTGGCCCTGAGCCTCGAGGATGCGCCGCAGCTCGCGGAGCTTTCCGGCGTTGCCGGTGGCTGCACAAATTCTCATTGGGGTTACTCCCTTTCTATGTCTGCCGCTCCCTGCCCTTGGCAGCGGAGCACTACATTTTGCGCCATATCAGGCTTCCAGCAGTCCGCTCAGAGCTGCCCGACCTGCCAATGGTGCTTCGCACCCGGGTTGCGGCGCGAAGCGTCTGAGAGGTTAATGCTTCCATCCCGTGCGGGGGATGAGCTCTTCCACAAAGCCCTCCGGGGTGAAGGGGATGAGGTCGTCGATGCCCTCGCCCACGCCGATGAACCGCACCGGCAGGCCGAGGCGCTGCTTGACGGCCACCACGCAGCCGCCCTTGGCCGTGCCGTCGAGCTTGGTCAGGATGATGCCGGTGGCGTCCGCAGCCTTGCAGAATTCCTTCGCCTGACTGATGGCGTTCTGGCCCGTGATGGCATCCAGCACCAGCAGGGTCTCAAGGCTGGCTTCGGGAGCGGCCTTCCTGACGCTGCGGCTGATCTTGGACAGCTCGCTCATCAGGTTCGACTTGTTGTGGAGACGGCCGGCCGTATCGGCGATGACCATGTCATAGCCCCGGGCGGTGGCAGACTTCACGGTGTCGAAGATGACGGCGGCGGGGTCTGCGCCCTCGCCGGCCTTGACGATCGGCACACCGGCGCGGCCCGCCCAGATCTCCAGCTGCTCGCTGGCAGCGGCGCGGAAGGTGTCGCCTGCGGCCAGCATGACCTTTTTGCCCTGACGGGTGTAGTAGTCGGCCAGCTTTGCGATGCTGGTGGTCTTGCCCACGCCGTTGACGCCGATGACGAGGATGACGGCGGGATGGCCGTCCAGCGCCATTTCGGTCTCCGGGCGCATCTCGTCGGCGATGATGTCGCGCAGAGCATCAGCCGCCTGTTCGCCGGTCTTGAGGCCCTTTTCCTGCACGCGGTCGCGGAGGGCGTCCACCAGCTTCATGGCGACGTCGCCGCCCACGTCGGCGAGAATGAGCTGTTCTTCCAGCTCATCGTAGAGGTCGTCGTCGATCTTGCTGCCGGTGAGGGTGTTCAGGATGTTGCCCCAAAAGCCCGTGCGGGTCTTTTCGAGGCCGTCTTTCATTTTGTCCTTTTCTTTTTTGCCAAATCCAAAGAGTCCCATGGGTTCTCTCCTTTTTCAGGTTTTATGCTCTTTTTTAGCTTATCCTTCGTACAACCTCTCAGTCGGGCTTGCGCCCGCCAGCTCCCCTAGTAGGGGAGCCTCTGGCGTATCCAGCAAGCTTCACCCGGCTGCCAAAGCCTCCCCTCGTTAGGGGAGGTGGCATCGCGCAGCGATGACGGAGAGGTTCAACTCCGTCTTATTATACCTACGAAACCAGTTCCGCGTCAACCTGTTCCAAATCGAGTTTGAGCAGTTTGGAGACGCCGTCCTCCTGCATGGTGACGCCGTAGAGGACGTTGGCGGCCTCCATGGTGCCGCGGCGGTGGGTGATGACGATGAACTGGGTCTTGTCGCTCACCCGGCGCAGGTACTGCGCGAAGCGGACGACGTTGGCGTCATCCAGCGCGGCCTCGATCTCGTCGAGGATGCAGAAGGGCGCGGGGTTGACGGCGAGGATGGCGAAATAGATGCTGATGGCCACCAGCGCCTGCTCGCCGCCGGACAGGGCTTCCAGGTTCTTGATGACCTTGCCCGGCGGGGCCACCCGGATGCCGATGCCGCAGGAGAGCACGTCGCTCTCATCTTCCAGCACAAGGCTGGCCTCGCCGCCGCCGAACAGCTCGGTAAAGACGCGGCCAAAGTTCTCGTTGATGGCCCGGAAGCTGTCGGTGAAGATGTCTTTCATCTGGCCCGACAGGCTGGTGATCATCCTGGTCAGCTCGTTCCTGCTGCCCTCGACGTCCTCCACCTGAGCGCGGAGGGTGTCGTAGCGGGTCTTGACCTCCTGATACTCCTCGATGGCGCTGACGTTGACATTGCCCAGAGCGCGTATCTTTCCCCGCAGGTCGGCCACCTGCGCCCGGAGGACATTTACGTTCTCGAACTCCACGCAGAGCTCTTCGGCCTGAGAGAGGGTCAGCTGATACTCGTCCCAGAGCTTCGCGGCCATCTGGTCGTATTCGTCCTCGGCGGCGGCTTTCCGCTCCGCCAGACGGGCCATCTCGCGGCCCATCTCTTCCCGCTCATCGGCGGCGGCGCGGCCCTTTGCAAGAGCCTCCGTCTCGTCCTTCTGGCAGAGCAGGCGCTTCTCGGTGTCCTCGCGTATCTCGGCCTCTTTTGCCGCGATGAGCGCGGTGCTGTCGGTCTTGGCCCGGCGGATGGCCTCGATCTCCTCCTGACAGGCCCCGCTGCGGGCGGCGAGGGCCGTGAGGCTCTCTTCCAGCGCGGCGCGGCGGCTCTCGGCGTCTCTGGCCTGTTTTTCCAGCGCTTCGATCTGGCTGCGGGCCAGCTCGGCGTCCTTCTGACGGGCCAGCTGCTCCATCCGCTTGGCGCTCAGGCGCTCGGCAAGGCTCCGCTGCTGTGCAAGGAAGGCGTCGTCGCCCTCGGCGATGCGTTCCAGCTCGGCCGTCCGCGTCTCGATGTCGGCGGCAAGGGCTTCTTCCTGCTTTGCGGCGTCTTCGGCACGGGCGCGGGCGGCGTCCAGCTGGGCTTTCCGCCGCTCCATCTCATCCTGACGCCCGGCGAGCGCCGCTTCCGACTGCTCCACAGCCGCCTCGAGGCGTTTCTGTTCGGCCTCGGCGCGGATGCGGTCATTGGCCGCCGTAATGATCTCGCTCTCGGTGGCGGTCAGCTCTGCGGCCAGCGCATCCACCTGCGTTTTCAGCTCGTCGGTGCGGTCCTGCGCCGCGAGGCAGTCCTTCTGGAGTTTGGCGGCCCTGACCCGCAGCTCTTCCATCTCCTGCTTGCGGGTGAACAGGCCCGCCGACCGCTGAACACTGCCGCCGGTGAAGCTGCCGCCCGCGTTGATGACCTGACCGTCCAGCGTGACCACCTTGTTGTGGTAGCCCAGCTCCCGGGCCACACGGGAGGCTTCGTTGATGTCGTCCACCACCACGATGCGGCCCAGCAGATTCGACACGATGTTCGCATAGCGGGGGTCGGCCTTGACGAGGCTGGACGCCAGCCGGGCCGAACCGGAGAGACTCCCCCGGAAAAAGCCGGGCTGGACGGTGTCCAGCGGCAGGAAGGTGGCGCGGCCCGCGTTCTCGCTGCGGAGCAGGGCGATGCCAGCCTTGGCGGCGGCTTCGTTCTCCGCCACGATGTTCTGCAGCGCGCCGCCCAATGCCGTTTCGATGGCGACTTCCCGCCCCGGCTCGACACTCAGGATGGACGACACCGGCCCGATGATGCCCCTCAGACGGCGAGCCGACGCGGCCCGCATGACCGTCTTGACCGAGTTCTGATAGCCGTCCATGTTCTTTTCCAGCTCTTTCAGCACGCCGAGGCGCTGACGGGCGGCGTCCAGTTCACGGCCAAGCTTCTGCTCGGCGGCATCGGCCTCATTGAGGGCGGTGCGGCGGCCTTTCAGCTTGAGCTCCACGCCGGCCTTCACATTTGCCAGCTGCTTTTCGTTCTCGGCCAGCATCTTCCGGTACTCGATGGTATCGGCAAGGTCCTGCTTTGCCTCGTCCCGCTGGGCCTCGAGGGCCTCGGTGTTCTCGGCGAGGGCGGGCAGCTGCTCCTGCGCGGCCTGAGCGGCGGCTTCGGCGGCGGCTCTCGCCACCTGTGCCTCGGTGCGCTTCGCCGTCAGGTCGGCCGCCTCGGCCCGCAGGATGTCCCGGCGGACGCCGCTGGCGTTGTTCTCGCTGGTCAGACGCAGCAGTTCCGCGTCCAGCTCGGCCAGCTCTGCGGCCAGCTTCTCCCCTGCCGCTGCCATGGACCGGGCCACGGCGCGGTGGCGTTCCAGCGCGGCGGCAGCCTCGGTGCTGTCCTGCTCGCCTGCGGCGATGTCCTCCCGCAGTGCGGCGGCGCTCTCCTCGTTGCGGGCGATGTCGTTTTCCAGCACGGCGATGCGGCTGTCGCTGCCGGAAAGCTCTTCTGTGATGCTGCGAATATCCCCATTCAGGCGCTCGACGGCAATGGTCAGCTGCTGTGCCTGCATACGGATCTTCTCAGCCTCGGCCTCGGCGGCTCTGGCCTCCCGGTCAAACCGCTCATACTCGGCCTGAGCGGTCTCATAGTCCCGCACCTGACGGCGGACGGCCTCCCGGGCACGGTGGACACCGTCGGTCCAGAGGGTGACTTCCAGCGTCTTCCGCCGGGCGCTGAGCTCGAGAAAGCGCTGGGCCTTCTCGCTCTCTTTTTCCAGCGGGCCGACCCGGGCTTCCAGCTCGTCGAGGATGTCCCGCAGCCGCTCGAGGTTCTCTGCCGCCGCGGCCAGACGCCGCTCCGCCTCGTTTTTGCGGTAGCGGTACTTGGCGATGCCGCAGGCTTCCTCGAAAATTTCGCGGCGCTCGCTGCTTTTTGCGGCAACGATCTCCGCGATGCGGCCCTGACCGATGACGGAGTAGCCGTCCCGGCCGATGCCGGTGTCCAGCAGCAGCTCGTAGATGTCCTTGAGGCGGCAGAGCTGGCCGTTGATGGTGTACTCGCTCTCGCCGGAGCGGTAGTATTTGCGGCCGATGACGGCTTCGTCGGCGTCGATGTCCAGCGTATGGGCGCTGTTGTCCAGCGTCAGGCGCACCATGGCAAAGCCCATGGCTCCCCGGCGGCGGGTGCCGCCGAAGATGACGTCCTCCATCTTTCCGGCAGCGCGAAGCTGGCGGGAGCTGGTCTCGCCCAGCACCCACCGCACCGCGTCCGACAGATTGGACTTGCCCGAGCCGTTGGGGCCGACGACGCCGGTGACGCCCTCGTCGAAGCGTATCCTGACCTTATCGGGGAAACTCTTGAAGCCCTGAATTTCCAGTTCCTTGAACACCATGTTACTTTTCCTTGATGACGCCCAGCAGTTTCAGGGCCTCGCGGGCGGCGTGCTGCTCCGCCATTTTCTTGCTGCGGCCCTCGCCCCGGGCCACGCAGTCCGAGTTGAACCGGACGGCCACCACAAAGTGCTTGTTGTGGTCGGGGCCGGTCTCCTGCTCCACCACATAGCTCAGTTTCTCTTCGGGATTCTGCTGGACGATCTCCTGCAGGCGGGTCTTGTAGTCGGCCTCGGCGTGCTTGCCCTCGGTGATGAAGGGCAGGATGAAGTTCTTTGCCACCTCCATGCCGCCGTCGAGGTAGAGGGCGGCGATGAGGGCTTCAAAGGCGTCCGACACGACGCTGGGGCGGGTGCGGCCGCCGCAGTGCTCTTCGCCCCGGCCCAGACGCAGGTAATCGCCGAGATTGATCTCCTGAGCGAACTGGAACAGTGCGCCCTCGCTGACGAGGCTGGAGCGGATACGGGTCAGATCGCCCTCGGGGCGGTCGGCGTAGGCGTGGAACAGGTAGTCCGCCGAGACGATCTGCAGCACGCTGTCGCCCAGAAACTCAAGCCGCTCGTTGTGCTTGACGGGCGGGCGGGTCTCGTTGGCGTAGCTGGTGTGGGTGAGCGCCGTTTCCAGCAGCTCCGGGTGCTTGAACTTGTAACCAATAATTGTTTCCAACTGATGGCTCATGTTTTTTTACTCCCTTTTGCGATGTTATTCCTTGGTGGTGTTCAGTTCATCCAGTGCGCTCTGCATGGTGCCGCACAGATCGTTCTCCACGCAGATCTTAGCCTGACGGATGGCGTTCTTGATGCCCTTGGCCTTGGAGGAGCCGTGAGCCTTGATGACCGGCTGCTTTGCGCCCAGGAAGGGTGCGCCGCCGTACTCCTCGCTGTCCATCTGGTGCTTGAGGTCGGACACGCTGTCCTTCAGCAGCAGATAGGCCAGCTTTCCGCCCAGATTCTTGAGGAACATTCCCTTCAGCATCCCCAGCAGCATCTTGGCGACGCCCTCGGTGAGCTTGAGGATGACGTTGCCGGTGAAGCCGTCGCAGACCACCACGTCCACGTCGCCGTTCGGCACATCACGTGGCTCGATGTTGCCCACGAAGCGGATGCCCGGGATGGTCTTGAGCAGCTGATGGGCTTCTTTCAGCATGGGGGTACCCTTGCTCTCCTCGGCACCGTTGTTGGCCAGCGCCACGCTGGGGGAGGTGCGGCCCTCCACCTTGTTCACGTAGCAGCTGCCCATGACAGCGAAAGCGGCCAGCATCTCGGGGCGGCACTCGACATTCGCGCCGCAGTCCAGCAGCAGATACGCCTTGTTCTTGGCCGGCACCATGGTGGCCAGCGCCGGGCGCTTGATGCCCCGCAGGGTGCGGACGATGAGGCTTGCGCCCACATGGAGCGCGCCGGTGCTGCCGGCGGAGACGAAGGCGTCGCCTTTGCCCTCTTTGAGCATATTCAGGCCCACGACGATGGAGGAATCCTTCTTCGTGCGGATGGCCCTGGCCGGCTCGTCGCACATCTCAATGGCCTCAGTGCAGTTCACCAGCTCGATGCCGTCCAGAGAGATGTTGTTGTCGGCGGCGGTCTTGCGGACAAGGGCCTCGTCGCCCACGCCGATGAGCTGGACGCCGTATTCCTTCACGGCAGCAGCCGCGCCTTCCAGCACGGCCAGGGGGGCGTTGTCGCCGCCCATCATATCTACGATGATCTTCATAGGTTTTCTCCCTTCTTGGGGGATAACCTCTCCGTCACGCCGCAGGCGTGACGGAGAGGTTATCCATCTTACAGAGAATTTTCCTCCAGCCACTGCTGAAAGCTGGCCACAGCCCGTTCGGCCACGGCCATGTAACGCAGGCGCTTGTCGCGGGGACGCTGGTCCTCCGGCAGCGGGGGCAGGATGCCCATGTTCGCGCCCATGGGCTGGAAATGCTTGTTCTCGGTGGTGAGATACTGGATGAGCGCGCCGCACATGGTGTCGATGGGCGGTGCGGGCAGCTCTTTGCCCTCGAGACGGGCGTAAATGTTCCGCGCCGCCAGCAGGCCGCAGGCCGCGCTCTCCATATAGCCCTCGAAGCCGGTGATCTGGCCTGCAAAGAAGACGTTAGGGTGCTCTTTGAGGCAGAGCCCTGCGCTCAGCACCCGGGGTGCGTCGAGGAAGGTGTTGCGGTGCATGACGCCGTACCGGATGAACTCGGCGTTCTCGAGGCCGGGTATCATGCTGAACACCCGCTTCTGCTCGCCCCATTTCAGGTTTGTCTGGAAACCCACGATGTTATACAGGGTCCGCTCCTTATTTTCGGCCCGGAGCTGGACGTTGGCCCAGGGGCGGTGGCCGGTGCGGGGGTCGATGAGGCCCACCGGGCGCAGGGGGCCGAACCGCATGGTGTCGGCACCCCGGGCTGCCATGATCTCGATGGGCATACAGCCCTCGTAGACCGTGACGGTATCCGCTTTTTTGCCGTGGGCATCGGGGTCGGGCTGTGCGCCCTGCTCGGCGCCCGCGTCGAACTCATGGAGCGGGGCTCGCTCTGCCGAGGCCAGCGCGGCGTGGAATGCCTCGTACTCGGCCTTGTTGAAGGGACAGTTGAGATAGTCGGCCTCGCCCCGGTCGTAACGGGAGGCGGCAAACACCTTCTCATAGTCAAGGCTCTCCGCCGTCACGATGGGGGCCACGGCGTCGTAGAAGTGGAGGCGCTCATCGCCGGTCAGGCGGCCGATTTCGTCCGCCAGCGCACCGTCGGTCAGGGGGCCGGTGGCCACGAGGATGGGGGCGCTCTCGTCGATGTGCTCCACCCGCTCCCGGTGAACGGTGATGTTCGGCTCAGCCTCCACCATCCGGGTAACTTCGGCGCTGAAGGTGTCGCGGTCCACGGCCAGCGCACCGCCCGCGGCCACGCGGGCCACCTCGGCGGCATTCAGGAGCTGACTGCCCATCCGGCGCATCTCCTCTTTCAGCAGGCCGGAGGCGGAGTCCAGACGCTCGGCTTTCAGGCTGTTGGAGCAGATGAGCTCCGCGAAGCCCTCGCTCTTGTGGGCCGGGGAGAAGTGAGTGGGCTTCTGCTCGTAGAGCTCCACCTGCACGCCTTTGCCCGCCAGCCAGAGGGCCGCTTCGCAGCCCGCCAGGCCGGCACCCAGTACAGTAACTTTATATTGATTCATTCGTTCATCTTTTCCTTTAGCGTCCTTGCCCTCTCAGTGTCGGTAAAGCCTGCACTGGATGAGCAAAGCTCGATATTTCGAAAACAGTAGTACCCTGCTGCCTCGATTCACGGCAGCTTGACAAGGTGCGTTGTCCAGAAGCTGCTGGCCTCTGTAGCAAGGCCCGCCCTTTTGCGCCACATTGAGCCTCAGGCATCCAGTTCAGAGCTGCCCGGCCTGCCAAAGGCTCCCCCTTTGGGGGAGCTGTCACCGCAGGTGACTGAGAGGGCAAGCCCGTTTCTCTCTTAATCGCTCTTCTTCGGCACCGGCATCTCGAAGTCGCAGCCCTCTTTTGCGCAGTAGAGCTTGGAGCCCTTGCGGAACAGGGTGGAGCCGCACTTCTCGCACTTGACGGCCACCGGCATATCCCAGGTCATGAAGTCGCAGTCGGGGTAGCGCTCACAGCCGTAGTAGATGCGGCCCTTGGCGCTCTTGCGCTCCAGCATACGGCCCTTGCCGCACTTGGGGCAGATGCCGCCGGTGTCCTTCACGAGGCGCTTGGTGCCGCGGCACTCGGGGAAGCCGCTGCAGGCCAGGAACTTGCCGTACTTGCCCACCTTGATGACCATGGGACGGCCGCAGAGGTCGCAGACCTCGCTGGACGGCTCGTCCGGCACCTTGACCTTCTTGCCTTCCATGTTCTTCTCGGCCTGCTCGAGGCTGGCGGCGAAGCCCTTGTAGAAGTCGTCCACGGTCTTGTGCCAGTCCGTCTTGCCGCTCTCGACCTTATCGAGGTTCTTCTCCATCTCTGCCGAGAAGTCCACGTCCACGATGTGGGGGAACTGCTCCAGCATCAGGCCGTCCACGGCCCGGCCCAGCAGGGTGGGCTTGAGCTTCTTCTGCTCCCGCTCCACATAGCCGCGGTCGATGATGGTGGTGATGATGGGGGCGTAGGTGGAGGGGCGGCCGATGCCGTTCTCCTCCAGCGCCTTGATGAGGGTGGCTTCGGTGTAGCGGGCGGGGGGCTGGGTGAACTTCTGCTCGCTCTTCAGCTCCCGCAGCTTGAGCACCTGACCCTCCTCGAGGGGAGGAAGGCTGGTCTCCTTCTTTTCCTTCTCGTCGGTGGCCTCTTCGTACAGGGCGGTGAAACCGTCGAAGGTGACCGTGTAGCCGCTGGCCTTGAAGCGGTAGCCGCCGGCATAGACGGTGACGGACACGGTGTCCTGCTGGCAGTCCGCCATCTGGCTGGCCATGAAGCGGCTCCAGATCATCCGGTAGAGCTTGGCGGTATCGCCGCTGATGCTCTTGTCCACCTCGTCGGGGGTCAGGCCCGGCACAGAGGGACGGATGGCCTCATGGGCGTCCTGCGCTGCCGTGGCGCTCTTGGTCTTCCAGGTGCGCTTGTAGGGGCAGATATAGCTCTCGCCGTAGGCCCCGGCGATGTACTCTCTGGCAGCTGCCACAGCCTCGTCGGAGATGCGGAGGCTGTCGGTACGCATATAGGTGATGAGGCCCATGGTGCCGTGGCCGGCGATGTCCACGCCTTCGTACAGGGTCTGGGCTGCCCGCATGGTGCGGGTGGCCGTGAAGCCCAGACGGCGGGATGCCTCCTGCTGCAGGGTACTGGTGATGAAGGCCGGGGTGGGCTGCTTCGCGCGCTTGCCCTTTTTCAGTTCGCCCACGGTGTACTCGGCCCCCTCGAGGCCCTTTTCGATGGCGCGGGCCTCGGCCTCAGAGTGCGGCAGGAGCTTTTTTCCCTTGTCGTCGGAGGCCAGACGGGCCGTAAAGCTCTTCCGGCCCACGCCCAGGGTAGCGTCCACGTTCCAGTATTCCTCGGGCTTGAAGGCTTCGATCTCCTTCTCGCGGTCGTCGATGATGCGGACGGCCACGCTCTGGACGCGGCCCGCCGACAGGCCGCGCCGGACTTTCCGCCACAGGAAGGGGCTCAGCTTATAGCCCACCAGACGGTCCAGCACACGGCGGGCCTGCTGGGCGTTGAAGAGGTCTTCGTTGATGGCGCGGGGGTGGGCCATGCCCTCCTTCACGCCCTTCTTGGTGATCTCATCGAAGGTCACGCGGTTGGGCTCGTGGGGGTCGAGGCCCAGGATGTTGGCCAGATGCCAGCTGATGGCTTCGCCTTCACGGTCCGGGTCGGTCGCCAGCAGCACACCGTCGGAGTGTTTGGCCTTGCTCTTCAGCTCTTTGATGAGCTTTTCCTTGCCTTTGATGCTGATGTATTGCGGCGCATAGTCATGCTCGATGTCGATGCCCAGCTGGGAGGCGGGCAGATCGCGGATGTGGCCCATGCTGGCCGTAACTTCGTAGTCTTTGCCCAGATATTTGCCGATGGTCTTCGCCTTGGCAGGCGACTCCACGATGACGAGTTTTGCCATTACGTTCTTCTCCTATATATAAATCCTCATCAGCCGCTGTGCTCAGGGAAAAGGCGAAGCCCGCCATTTTCCCCAGAAACACCCGTGTGCCGGACTGCCAAGGGCTCCCCCTTTGGGGCAACAACAGCGACCGCCGCCTGCGGCGGAAACAGGGAGTTGTTGTTGGGGCCGCGGCCAGCAAGATGCGAGACCCGCTCAAGGGTCGAAGCAGATGCTGGGAGCCGCAACCCGGCCTTGGCACGGCGACAGCTGTGACTGAGAGTTTTGCTCTTCTTAACTTGCGCTTCCTCCGCGCAGAATATACCGTTTGCCCGGCAGGCAGCTCACCCGGCCCGCAAGCTCGAGCTTCATCAGGACGCCCAGCAGCGCCGCCGTGGGCAGGCCGCTCTTGACGCCCAGTTCTTCCACGCCCTGCGCCTTTGCGCCGAGACAGGAGAGCACCAGCCGCTCATTTTCACTCAGGGGCCGGGGCGTCTCCCGGGGTGCCGGGGCCGGTCTTGCGGCCTGCAGCCCCAGTGTACCAAATAAATCCGCCGCTGTACAGACCGCTTTTGCGCGTCCGTCCCGCAGAAGGGCATTCGTCCCCGCCGAGGCGGGCGAAAAAATGCTGCCCGGCACGGCGAACACCGGCTTCCCGTACCGCTCTGCGTGGCCCACGGTGGACATGGTGCCGCTCTTTTCCTTGGCCTCCACCACCACCAGCGCCCCGGAGAGGGCCGCGATGAGGCGGTTGCGCTGCAAAAAGCCCACGGCACCCACCGGCTCACTTTCGGGCGGGTACTCGCTGATGACGCAGCCCCGCCTCTCGATGGCCCGGCGGAGTTCCCGGTTGGCGGCGGGGTAGGTCCGGTCGATGGGGACGCCCATCACCGCGATGGTGGGGCAGTTCTCCCCTACCGCCGCCCGGTGTCCGGCGCTGTCCAGCCCGTCGGCCAGACCGCTCACGATGATGGCCCCCGCCCGGGCGAGGCCCCGCCCGATGTCCTCTGCGGCCCGCAGACCGTATTCGGTGGGCTTCCGGGTCCCCACCATTCCCACGGCGGCAGGCTCATTGAGCCAGCGGGGGTCACCGGTGCAGTAGAGCACCAGCGGCATATCGCAGATGCGGGAGAAGGCCAGCGGATAGTCCGGGTCGTCATAGGGCAGGATGCGGATGCGCCGGGCCGCGCACCGCCGCGCAAAGGCCCGGTAGTGCTCGGGGGTGTTATCCGGCAGGCAGGCGCGCTGGACGGCGGCAGGTCCGGCAGCGGCGGCAAAGGCATCGGTGTCCCGGGCCTCCCATGCCTCCTGCGCCCCGCCGAAGGAGTCCAGCACGGCTCCGGCCCGCTGACTGCCCGCGCCCAGCGTCCCCGCCAGCCAGAGCCAGCATAGGAGCGGGTCGGGGGCCGGTTCGGGCGGGAAAAGGCTCAGCTGCCCCTCCCCAGCCCGCGTCACAGGCTCTCCTCCCGGAAATGCCAGAGCAGGATGCTGCCCGCGATGCCGGCGTTCAGGCTCTCGACCCGGTCGGTCATGGGGATGCGGACAGTGCCGGTGCAGGCGGCGATGGTCTCATCGGTGAGGCCCTGACCCTCGCTGCCGATGACGACGCAGACGCCGTCCGGGTAGCTGGACGCCGCCGCACTCAGGGGCTGGGACTGGTAGAGGGCGGCGGCAAGGCAGGTGATGCCCTTCTCCCGCAGCAGAGCGATGGCCTGGGGCATCTTCCCCGCCTCGATGACGGGGATGCGCACCGCTGCGCCCATGGAGGCCCGAAGGGTCTTGGGCGCAAAGACGCTGGCGCAGCCGTCGCTGAGCAGCACGCCGTCAAAGCCGAAGGCCGCCGCAGAGCGGAGCAGCGTTCCCACGTTGCCGGGGTCCTGCACCCGCTCGAGGGCGAGGTAGCGCCCGCCGGTCTTCACCTCTTCTAAGGGATGCACCGGGGTGCGGAAGACGCCGAACACCCCCTGATGGGTCCCCACGTCGGCCAGCTTATCGGCCACATGGTCTTCCACAAGGTAGTGTTCGCCCGGCAATTCCGAAAGCTCCGGGCATTTTTCCAGCGCCGACTCGGTGCAGAAGAGGGTCTCCAGCTCTGCGCCCCGGCAAAGCTCGGGGCAGAGCTTCCGCCCCTCGGCCAGAAAGCGGCCCTCGGCCCGGCGGAACGCCCCGCTGGACGCCAGACGGCAGGCGTATTTGACTTTTGCGTTTTCCCGGCTGGTGATCTTCTCCATCCGTCTTTCCTCCAACTACCAAAACATACAAAAAGGACGCCCGCGTATTTGATACGCGCGGGCGTCTTTTTTAAGGTCTATTAGGCGTTCTTCACGGTCTCGACCAGAGCTGCGAAGCTCTTGGGATCGTTGATAGCCATCTCGCTGAGCATCTTGCGGTTCAGCTCGATGCCAGCCTTCTTCAGGCCAGCCATGAAGCTGGAGTAGTTCATGCCCAGAGGACGGACAGCGTTGTTGATGCGGCAGATCCACAGGTTGCGGAACTGGCGCTTCTTCATGCGGCGGCCAGCCAGAGCGTAGTTGCCGCTCTTCATGACCTGCTGCTTAGCCATCTTAAAGTGCTTGCTCTTGCAGCCGTAGAAGCCCTTGGCCAGCTTCAGCATCTTCTTGCGACGTTTGTGAGTCATGGTTGCGCCCTTAATACGTGCCATTTTTTATATCTCCTTTAGTTATCTCAGTAGAATGTGTTTGCCTGCGGCTCGCTCTTAGGCGTAGGGCAGCATGCTCTTGATGGTAGCTGCGTTGGTCTTATCAACGTAGCTGGGCTGACGGTAACCACGGGTCAGCTTGGTGGTCTTCTTGGTCAGGATGTGGCTGCGGAATGCATGGCCGCGCTTGATCTTGCCGTTCTTGGTCAGCTTAAAGCGCTTCTTAGCGCCGGAGTGCGTCTTCAGTTTCATCTTAGCCATTTTAGTATCCTCCTAAAATTAGTCCTTATTGGGTTTCGGGATCAGCAGAATGGACATCGTGCGGCCCTCGAGGACCGGCGGCTTATCCATGCTTGCCTGAGGCAGAGCCTCAGCAAAGCGCTTCAGCACGTCAGCACCGAGTGCGCTGTGCGCCATCTCACGGCCGCGGAAACGGATCGAGGCCTTTACCTTGTGGCCAGCGGCCAGGAACTTGGCCGTCTGGTTCAGCTTGGTGTTGAAGTCGTTGGTGTCAATGTTGAGCGAGAGGCGGGTCTCTTTGACTTCGACCACCTTCTGGTTCTTCTTGGCTTCCTTCTCCTTCTTCTGCTGTTCAAAGCGGTACTTGCCGTAATCCAGCACCTTGCACACAGGCGGGACAGCCTGCGGGGCGATCTTGACCAGATCAAGTCCGGCGTCCTCAGCAGCGCGCATGGCCACCTGAATGCTGACCACGCCCTTCTGCTCGCCGTCGGCTCCGATCAGGCGAACCTCACGGTCACGGATCTGACCGTTGATCTCCAGTTCCTTCGACTTTCCAGCGGTAGCGATAATGAATGCACCTCCAAACAATAGTCCATAGTGTTGCGTTTTTTGGCATAGAAAACGCGGCCGCCCCAGTTTCGGGACAGCCGCGCGAAATTCACTCAAAAGCGCGATTCAGTCTTCAAGACGAATCGGTTCAGGGTATAGCCCGGGGATCCTTACCCCTCAAGGCGAGCGCGGCACAGGCCGTAGCTGCTTTCTTTACTCGAGTATTCTACCACACCCCGGGGAGGCTGTCAAGCATTTTTATGCGCTTTTTCAAAAAAAGATGCCCGAACAAGGGAATGGGGGAACAGCATTTCTGCCGTTCCCCCGTTGATTGCATCTGGCGGGTGTGCCCGTTCCCGCATTTCTTTTGACCCAGTGGGTGTGTAGCAGCACATTCTCTACTTCAAATGCACTCTTATCCTATGCTTATTATACCACGATTATTCCCGGCTGTAAAGCAGCCGGTTTTTCTCCATCAGCTTTTTCAGATTGCGTTCCCGGATACGGTAAAACGTCATCACAGAATTTTTGCGGTCTTCCCGGTCTGTTTCCATCACGAGCCGGACGACTACATTCAGATTCGTTTCGGGCAGGCGCTTTATTGCAAAGACGGTTCCGGTATGTTTTTCATCGACCAGCAGAATATCCGGCTTCACGACGGTCTCTTTTCCATAAAGTACGAACAGCTCCACATCCTGCGGGTGGCGCTCCCGGATGTGCTCCATCCGTTCTTCTGTGACCACAACTTCTTTCGTCCGCAGTTCACCGAAGTATCCTTGCAGGAGCGCCGATTCAATTTCGCCTAAAAGCAGTGTTCCCATTTTTCTGTGCTCCTGTCATTTTATACTTCAATCAACTCCCCCAGCTCCAGCGAATATATCCCTTTATAAGTCACCCGCCGGGGGGCGAAGCGCTTCTCAATGGCCTTTGCGTAGAGCTCCAGCTGAGCGCGGTAGGCGCGGACGAAGTCGGCAGGGGTCTTGCGGCGGTCCGTCTTGTAGTCCAGAAGCTCGAGGTGGTCGGGGTAGACGAGGACAATGTCCGCGATGCCCTGCACCAGCACCCCGGCGTCGGCGGCAGGGCCGTCGGGCAGGGCGCGGCCCTGGGCAGCCATGACCTCAGCGGCGGGCAGCGACGTGATAAAAGCCAGCTCCCGCAGCACATCCTCTGCCCCGCAGATGCGGCGGAACGCCTCGCTGCGCACAAAGCGGAGTATCTTATAGACATCCAGCTTCCCGGCAATGGCGGGGGGCGTGAGCTGCGCCGCCGCCTGACGCTCCCGTTCGGCGCGGACGGCATCCAGAACGGCGTCGTCCTCTGCGTCCCGCACAGCGGCCAGCGCCCCGAAGTCGGCGTGCTCGAGGAAGGCATGGAGAGCCGTCCCCATCTCGGCGGCGGTGAGGCCGTCCTTCGAGAGGAAGCCCGGGCGCTCGAGGGTGGTCTGCTCAGCAGCGTGGACGAGGCTGGTCACGCTGACCTTGGCCGGGATGTCCGCCAGTGCTGCCGCCGGATACCGCCAGCCGAAGCCCTGCCGCAGCGTCTCCACAAGGGCCGGGTCGGCCTCGGGCCGGGGCGGCTCTTCCGCCTCGGCGGGGGCTTCTTCGGGCGGGAGGACATTGGCCTGCACTGTGAGGGCGATGGTGCTTCTGGTGTCCGCAAAGGGCAGCTCGAGGTTCCCCGCCAGACGGCGGAGAGGCCCGCCGTTGGGGTGGACGAGGAGCGCCGCCCGCAGCCAGTCGGCGAAGCTGCCCGCCTGAGCGTTCAGGGTCTCCCCCGCCCCGGCGGCGAGGAAGGCGGCGGCTTTGGCGAAGGGGTTGGACGTCCGGCCAATGCCCAGCGGGACCGTCAAAATCAGCTTATCCTGCGCCCGGGTGAGGGCCACATACAAAAGCCGCATCTGCTCGCTCCGCATCTCGGCGGCGTGGACCGTGGAGAGGGCGGTGTAGGCCGCCGTCTTATAGGCCCCCTCGCCGCCCTCGGGACGGAGACGGAGGCCCGCGCCCCAGACGCGGTGGAGCAGGACGGGCTGGCGGGTGTCGGCAGCGTTGAACTGCCGGGCCGTGTCGGCCACGAACACCACCGGGAACTGCAAGCCCTTGGAGCGGTGGATGGTCATGATGGTGACGCAGCCGGGCCGCGCCCCGCCGGGGGCAGTCTCCTGCCCGGTGGAGCCCGCCAGCGTGGCCGCGTCGATGGCACGGACGAGGGCCGAGATGCCGCCCGCGCCCGCCCCGGCGCAGAAGGAGGCGAAACGCCGCGCGTCCTCCCGGCGGCGCTGGCCGTTCTCCATGGCACCGAGGGCGGCGAGGTAGCCGGTGGAAACAAAAATTTCTTCCAGCAGTTCCTCCACCGGCACGCTCCGGGCCATCCGGCGCAGGGCTGTCAGACGCCGGTAGAACGCCTGCACCCGGCGGGTGAAATCATCCTCCGTCTCGCTCTGGACGGCCTGCAGCACTGCGCCGTAGAGGCTGATGCGGGTGTGCTGATCGGGTGTCTGCGCTCCGGCCCGGAGACGGACGAGGTCGTCGTCCGTAAAGCCGAACATCGGCCCCAGCATGGCGGCAGCGAGGTAGATGTCCTGCGCGGGGTTGTCAATGACCCGCAGCAGGGCGATGAGGGGGCGGATGTGGGGCGCGTCCAGCAGGTTCTCCCGGGCGTCGGCGTAGACCGGGATACCCCGGGCCGTCAGGGCCTCGGCGTAGGCCGGAAAGTCGCCTCTCGCCGCCAGCAGGACACAGCAGTCCTCGTACTGCACCGGGCGGGTGGTGCCGCCGTCCCGCACCGGCTCGCCGGAGGCCACCATCGCCTCGATGCGGCCGGCGATATACTGTGCGTCCGTCTCGGCGGCATCGTCGGGCAGGAAGTGGGCCTCCACACTGCCCTCGTATGCGCCGGGTGCGCCGCAGACCAGGCGCTGTCCGTCGCCGTAGGCCGTGTCGCCCAGAGCGGGCGTCATGAGCTGTTCGAAGATAAAGTTGATGCCCGCCACCACCTGCGGGGCAGAGCGGAAGTTGGCATCCAGCGCCAGCATGGCGTTCTCGCCGGGTCTGCCGTCCTCGGGCCGGGGGCGGGCTTCGCCGCCGGGCAGGAGGGGCCAGCTCTCCAGCTTTTCCCGGAAGATGCTGGGGTCCGCCTGACGGAAGCGGTAGATGCTCTGCTTTAAGTCGCCCACGAGGAAGAGGTCATCCCCTGCCGGGCTGGCCAGACAGCGGTAAAGGGCGTCCTGCAGGGCGTTCGTGTCCTGATACTCGTCCACCATGACGGCGGCGTAGCCCTGCCGGATACCCTGACACAGCTCGGTGGGCTGGCCGTCGGCGTCCCGCAGGAGCCGCAGGGCCAGATGCTCGAAGTCGCTGAATTCCAGCAATCTCCTCTCCCGCTTCCGGGCCGCAAAGCGGGCGTCAAAGTCCCGCACGGCGGCAAAGAGGGCGCGGAGGCAGGGTTCGGCAGCGCGGCGGTCAAGCTCGGCTTCGTCGAGGCTGCAACTAATGAGGTCTTCGATCTTCTCAAAGAGCTTTGCGGCCTCGTCGGCCCGGGTCTTGACGGCGTCCTTGTGCTCACCGGTGAGCCGCTTTTTCATATTTTTGAGGCCGGGGGCCTGTTCCATGCCGAGGACGTAGGGCGTCAGCCTGTCGTAGAGGGGCGTCCATTCCCCCGCCCCGGCCAGACGCTCCACCTCGCCCAGCAGGGCGGCGGAGTTTTCCAGCCGCTCGAGGGGTTCGGCGAACTTCTCGTTCACTGCCGCCACGGCCTTTTCCTTGGCGGCAGGGGTCTTTTTGCTGGCCTCGGCGTCGGCCTGCGCTGTCACGAAGTCCTCCCTGCAGTCGTTCAGCGCGGCGCAGAGCAGCTCCTTCGCAGCCCGGGCAGAGCGGGCGGCCTCCTGCATCAGAATATCATGCCAGCAGGTGCGGGCAAAGCCGTTCTCGTCCTGCCACGGGGCCAGCATCTCGTCCAGCTTTTTATCGTAGTCCGGCAGGGCGCGGAGGAAGTCATAGACCTGCAAAACCGCCTCCCCCGCCGCCTTGTCGGTGCGGCCCTTGCCGTAGAGGTCGGCAAAGGCGCAGAAGTCCGCATCCTGATAGGCCGCTTCCAGCGTCTCGGAGAGGGCCGCGTTCCGCAGCATCTCCACGCTGCCGGGGTCGGCAGGGGTGAAGTCCGGCGGGATGTCCAGCGCCTGAAAGTGCTTGTGGAGCAGGTCGAGGCAGAAGGCGTCGATGGTGCAGATGGGGGCTCTCTGTAAAAGCATCCGCTGGCGGCGGAGGGCCGTGTTGCCCGGCTCTGCCTGACTGCGGCGGAGCAGCGCCTGCCCGATGCGGGCGCGGAGCTCTGCGGCGGCGGCGTTGGTGAAGGTGACGATGAGGAGCCGGTCGGCGTCCACGGGATGTTCCGGGTCGGTGATGAGCCGGACGGCCCGCTCCGTCAGGACAGCGGTCTTGCCGCTGCCGGCGGCGGCGCTCACCAGCAGCGCACCGCCCCGGTCGTCGATGGCGGCACGCTGGGCCGGGGTCCATTTTGTCTCGCTCACTGGTCTTCCTCCTTCTTTTTATCTGAATTTTCTGGCGGTTCAAACGGCTTTGCGGGGGCGTCCAGCGCCCGCTCTCCGATGCCCTCCTCATGGCAGCAGATGAAGCCGTAGTCGCACCACCGGCAGGGACTGCGGCCCGTGACCAGCGGCTCGGCGGCGATGCAGCCGCTGTAGAGCTGTTCGCCCATCCGGGTCACAAGGTCGTCCAGATGGAGCTGGATGCGGGAGAGCTTGGCCTTGTCGGCACGTTTCTCTTTCTGGTAGGGGCTGGGTACACCGCCCCGGAAGCTGAAGGGCAGATACCGCCCCGTCTCCTCGGCGTCCATGGCGTCAAAGACCTTCTGCTCGTCCCGGACGAGGCCGTCCAGCTTGTATTCCATGCTCCGGGCGGCCTTGCCCCGGGTGGTCGTCTCGGGGGCCGGGTCGGCCAGCAGATACAGCACACCCGCAGGTTCTGCCCCGGTGAATCGTCCGTCGGCGTCCCGGGTCAGGCTGAACAGGTAGAGCAGCATCTGACAGTCGAGGCCGCAGTAGACTTCCCGCAGGTCGAGCTTTTTCGTGCCGGTCTTATAGTCCACCACCCGCACCCAGCGGGTGCCGTCGTCCTCGATCCACTCGTCGGCGCGGTCCACAGTGCCGATGAGCTGCACCGTCCGGCCATCCGAGAGGCGGTAGGTCTGGCCCCGCACGGCGTCCTCGCCGGGGCCGATCTTCAGCTCACAGGCCACCGGTTTGAAGCTGGACTGGCGCTGCTCGTCCCGCAGGTAGCACAGCAGGCCCGTCATGCTCTTTTTGAGGCGGGAGAGCAGATAGGCGAAGCGGGCCGTGTCCTCGGGGAGGTAGCGCTTTGCGTACTCATCTACGAGAAGCCCGGCCAGCGCCGCCATGGCCTCGTCGTCGAGGTCGAGGAAGGGCTGTAAGCCAGCGCAGGGGTTGTCAGGGCCGGGGTGAGGGTCGAGGGCCATCTGGAGCACCCAGTGCATGAGGGTGCCGCTCTGGTCGGCGGAGAGCTCGGCCCGCTTCCGGGGGCGCAGACCCAGCACGTACTGCAGAAAATAGCCGTACCGGCAGGTGTAGTATTTTTCGAGCTGACTGGGCGAGATGCGGAGCCGCCGGCCCAGCAGCGTTTCCAGCGCCTCGAGGTCGCTGACCTGACGGGGGCTGCGGCCCGCCATCCGGCGCAGGAGGGCGAGGCCCTCGGGTTCCGCCCCGCCGGGGGCATGAAGGGCCTCGGTGAGGCTGGCGCGCTCGATCTCCGTCAGGGGCCAGCCGCCGCCCAGCACGTCGAGGCCGTCGGCGGCAGTGGCGGCAAGGTCGGTCAGGTCCAGCTCCGGCGCACCCGGTCTCAGCACGTCCACGATGGGCTCGAGGGCGGCACAGAGGGTCTGGCCCTGCCCCTTCGGCCAGCTGAGCCAGAGCCCCTTTGCCGGGGCGGTGAGGGCTTTATAAAAGCAGACCTGCTCGCGGACCACCCGGTTCTCGAAGCAGTCCGGAAGCTCGATCTCCTGCGCCATCAGGGCGTCGCGGTCGGCGTGGGTCAGCAGACCCGTCTCGCCGGGCGCGGCGGGGAATTCGCCCTCGGAGAGGCCCAGCACAAAGACATAGTCCGGTGCGTCAAGGCGCATCTTGCCTGCGCTGGCCAGCACCACGGCGTCCAGCGTCTGGGGGATGTGGCCGAGGTCGGACGAGCGCAGCAGCAGCCCGAACAGCTCTTCGTACTCGGGGATGGTGACGCTCTGGCCGCCCAGCAGGCTCGCCATCTCGTCCAGCAGTCCCATGACCACGTTCCACTCCCGGGCGGCTTCCTCGGCGGCGGGGATGCCCCGCTCGGCCCGGATGGCCTCCACCTGCGCGGCCTGAGCGTCCTCCGCGCCCAGCTCCTTCAGGCAGAAGTAGAGGGCGCGGCTCATCTGCTCGGCGTTGGCAGAGCGGAGCTTCCCGCGCAGGCCGTCGGCGGCGGTGATGAGAAGGGCGCGGGCCTTTTCGGCCCGGGCGAGGTTTTCTCTGTCCTCGTCGGTAGGCTCCACATCGCCGAAGCCCCGGGGGTTCTTCTCGAAGGGCGCGCGCCACGCCGCCGCATTCGGCGACCAGGTGTAGGCGTAGTTCTCGAGGGCGCAGACCTCTTCCTCGGTGAGGGCGCAGAGGCCGGTCTTGGCCAGGGTGGTGAGCTGTTCCGTCAGCTCTGCACCCCGGGCAATGGCCAGCAGACACCGCACCGCCGTGGCCGGGGCGCTGAACTCGGGCGTCGTCGGCTCGTCGCAGTAGAGGGGGATGTCCGCCATCCGGAACTCGTACTTCACGGCGGCGCGGTATTTCGAGATGTCGCGGCAGACCACCGCCACCTTCCCGCAGCGGACGCCCTGCCGCATGAGGCGGCGGATAGCGGCAGCGGCGGCGCGGGCTTCTTCCTCCCGGCTGGGGGCGGCGAATAATTTTATTTCCGGACAGGCCGGAGGCGGGTCACACCGGCCCGCGGCCAGCAGCTGGGCCGCAGCGGCAAGGCCGGGGGCATCGGCGTGGCGCACATCCCGGCGCAGCAGTTCCGGCACAGCCACCGCAGTGCCGTTCCGGCGGGCCAGCTGGCGCAGCTGCGCCGCCACCTGCTTCGCGCCGGAGAAAAGGCTCATATCCCCCGGCACGAGCGGGGTGCCGTCGTCGCAGAGGGCCACCGTCACGGTGGGCAGCGAGGCCAGCAGGGCGCCCATCAGCCGCTTTTTCGGGGCGTTGAAGGTGTCGAACTCGTCGATAAAGACGGCCCTGTCCCGCAGGAACTCCGGCAGTTCGCCCCGGGCCAGTGCGGCCTCGAGGCGGGATGCGGCCAGCTCCAGCCGGTCGGAGGGGTCCATGCCTGTCCCGGCCAGCAGGGTCTCGTAGCCCTGAAAGATGAGGGCCAGTTCGCTGAGCTTGGCGCTGTCGGTGCCGCAGTCCTGCGCCAGCTCATAGAGCTGCCGGCCCGAGAGGCCCGCGCTCTTGAGCTCGTCGATGGTCTCGGCGGCCATCTGGCAGAAGGCGGCCGAGCGGCGGTGGCGGTAGTAGTAGTGGACGTTGTCCTGCAGTTCCTCGAGGGCGCGGCGCACCAGCACGGCCCGGCCCGCGTCGCTGAGGGTCTGGACGGCAGAGCCGCCCTCCGCCGACAGGATATGCTCGGCGAGGCTGGTGAAGGAAAAGCTCTCCACCAGTCCGCTCAGCGCGTCGCCCAGCTCCCGGTGGATGCGGCCCTCGGTGGACGAGGTGAACTGCTCCGGCACCAGCAGGATGCTCTTCTCCCCCGCCTCGGCCCGCGCCCGGATGCGCTGGTACAGCAGGGTGGTCTTTCCGCTGCCGGAGCCGCCTAAAAGTAGTTTTAACATGGTGAATCTCTCCGTTGGGTCAGTTTTTTATCGTGGGAGCCAAAAGCCTCTCCCTTTGGGAGAGGTGTCACCGAAGGTGACGGAGAGGGCTAGCCCGGCATGACAGAACCACCGCACAGCGATAAGCAGAAGCCTTTGTCAGGGCGATACCATCGCTGCGCCTGAGTCTCGCTGTCCGCGTCCTTGCCCTCTCAGTCACGCCGCGGCGTGACAGCTCCCCCAAAGGGGGAGCCATTGGCAAGCCGGTTTTGGTCGTGCTGGACGCCTGAGGCCCACTGTGGCGCAAAAGACCGGGCCTCGCGCTCAGACTTAATATCAGCTATCATTGTACCACAAAATTGCAGCGACATCTATTCTGTGGTACAATGAAGAAAAAATCATCTCAGAAAGAGGACACCTGCATGAAAATTTTAGCAGTAGATTACGGCGACAGCCGCACCGGCCTCGCCACCTGTGACCGCACCGAGTTCCTGACTTCCCCCATCACGCCCCAGATCACCGTCAAGGCCCGGGACAAAGTTGCCGCCAGGGTCTGCGAGGTGGCAAAAGAGATCGAAGCCGAGCTCATCGTCATCGGCCTGCCGCTGAACATGGACGGCACCGAGGGCGAGCGCGCCCGCAAGAGCCGCAAGCTGGCCAAGACCGTTGAGATCTGGAGCGGCCTGCCCGTCCGGATGTGGGACGAGCGCCAGACCACCTGTGCCGCCGCCGACCTCCTCGACGAGAGCGGCACCTTCGGCGCGAAACGGAAAAGCATCCTCGACTCGGTGAGTGCGACGGTCATCCTGGACGACTACCTCCAGTGGCGGAAGGAGCATCCGGGGGAGGTCTGAACGCCCCCGCCGCCCCTGTGGCAAAGTTTCTTTGCGAAGTCCGGACAGTTTGTTGCAAAGTCCGCAGAAAATCGTCGTTTTTCGGTTTGTTTTCACAATTTTCCTGAGCCGAATTTGTATAGTTTTCCGGCTTGACAGCACCGGCTCTTCTCCGATAAAATGAGGGCAGAAGAACCCCCTGACCAGATGGCCGGAGAGGACGCTTCTTCATGAGAAAAAACAACTGGACTCACCAAAACAAAAACGATTGGAGGCGACCCACATGACAAAACTGAGAAAGCTGACTGCCCTGCTTCTGGCCGGTGCACTGACCCTTCTGCTCCTGACCGCCTGCAGCGGTGGCGGCGGTTCTTCCGGCCCGGAGGCCCAAGCCGAAGCCAAGGTGATGCGGGCCATCAACAACGGCCGCGCCGAGCCCCTGGCCAATGACGATGGGATGCGTACTGTTGCAAACGCCCGTCTGGATGACCTAGATGCCACGTTGAAGTTCGATGCCTTTGGGTACACAGTGTTCAACAAGGTGGATGCCAAGTGGGACGGCGACAATAAGAACGCCACCCTCACTCTGGTCGCTAAATACGACTACAACGATACCACGCTGCAGAAGATCATCGATCAAATCAAAGGCAACGATCAAAACGAAGCCTTGGATTTTGCCCTGAACGGCAACTATACCAAGGCAGGCGTAGTGGCCCGGACCATTCGCGGGCAGACTTATGTTGCCATCTCCCTGCGGGTGGGCAGGAATCTCTGATTTCTTCCCGATTTTCCCCGCATCTCGTCTGATTTCCCCATAAACGCAGATCACCCGCCAGTTGGCGGGTGATTTTTTTGCAGCTGTCCCACCGCCCGGAGGGCGGAAAACCAGCTTCTTATTCAAATTTCGTGATGGTCACACTGTTGATGGTGATGGGTTCGGTGGGGCGCTGAGTTTCGTCCACGCCGGTCTGGGCGATGGTGATATTGGACGACTACATCCAGTGGCGGAAGGAGCACCCGGGGGAAATCTAAGATCTCCAAGCGGGTTGTAAATTTTCTGTGCGGCGCTTGACTTCTCCGATAAATCGCGTATACTAGAATCGAGAATGCGAGTGGGTCATGTCCACTCACCCCAAAAAGGAAAAACCCCCTCGGAGCCGGAATCTCCAAGGGGGCTTTTCACTTAGTTGGGCTTACGGTCATCATCATGCCGGTCAAGCCACTTGCAAATGATGTGTCCAACAACATCTGCCGCGACCGATACCAAGAATGCGAGTAGATAGGTCATGTTCCCACCCCCTTTCCCATAAGGACTACGGGGATGAACCGCAGTTTCATTATATCATAGATTGTGGCAAAAAGATACCGCAATCGACAGATATAGCAAAAGGGACGCTTCCGCGTCCCTTTTGTTTTTACTGATACGTTTCAATGCTCACGCTGTTGATGGTGACAGCCTCCGTCGGGCGCTGATTTTCGTCCACGCCGGTCCGGGCGATGGTGTCCACCACTTCCATCCCTTCGTACACCTGCCCGAAGACGGTATCGGTGTAGTCGAGGTAGGGTGCGCCGCCCGCCGTCTGGTAGGCGCTCACCACATCGGCCCGCCAGCCGGCGGCGTTCATCTGGTCGATGAGCTCCTGCGTCACCGAACTGCTGCCCGGCAGGGTCTCCATGACATAGAAGACGCTGGCGCAGTCGCCGGAGGCGTCCGCTGCCGCACAGAGTGCGCCGGAATAGTGGTGGAGCTTATCGGTGGTCTCGGCGGAGAAACGGTTCCCGTTCCAGATGGTGGTGCCTTTGCCGTCCGCGCCCTGCCCGGCCTCCACCACGAAGTCCTTCTCCACCCGGGTGACGGTCAGGCCGTTGTAAAAGCCCTGCTGAGCCAATGTCGTGAAATTCTGCACGGCCTGCGGGGCCTCGGTGGAAAAGAGTACTGCTTTGAACACGCCTGCCGAGGTATCGAACACCGCGATGGTGTCCCCCGCCGCCGGGTGGGTGAACTGCAGCTCTGCCGACTCCACAGCCGGGCGGCTGACCGTCTGCACCTTGTCGGCCTTCCCGCCCTGGATGCTGGAGAGGATATTGTCCGCACTGCACCCGGCCAGAACTGCCGTCAGGGCCAGTGCCGCCATTATTTTTTTCAAGGCTCTCATGATCGGGCCTCCCTGTCCATATATTATAGCAAAGATGGCTTTTCAAAAGCTATCGCTATAGTATATCACATTCCGGCCCGGGAAGCGAGAGGGAAAAGCGTGAAAATTTGTTATTGGATTTCTATGCGAAAAACATCTTGACGAGCGGGCAAAAAAACGCTACACTATAGGCGTACCCGGAACCCACAGCTCAGAAGGAGCAGAGGGGGCAGGGTGTAACAGTTATCCCATTTTTTAGATATTTGACAGGAGAACGTGACTTATGGCAGAAGATATGAACAAGTCCGCCGCTGAGACCGAAGAGGAATATCAGCCTGACCTGATGACCCTCGAGGACGAGGACGGCAATGAGGTCACGTTTGAAGTGATCGACGCTCTGGACCATAAGGGCGTGCATTACCTGGCCGTTGTCGAATACGCCGAGAATGAGGAAGACCTGGACGAGGACGCCCAGCTGGTCATCCTGAGCGTCGGCGAGGACGACGAGGGCGAGTATCTCGACGTGGTCGAGGACGATGAGACCCTGCTGGAAGTCAGCAAGCTGTTCGAGAAGCGTCTGAGCGACCAGTTCGAGATCGAGTGATCTTTCAGCAAAGACTTCCTGCCCGGCGCGATTTGTTGCGGTTTATATGATCCTACTAATCATCCAACGGGAGCTTGGAGTTCGTCGGTGGATTGCAGACCTCCCCGTCATGGGTCGACCATGAAGGCTCGATGAGGAAGCGCGAAACCGGAGACAGAGCACCCACCTGTCCGCAAGGGTAGGTTTGATTGCCGCAGACGACCGGGCGGGATTCTTTATAGGTTTTCAAAAAGGCTCTCGTGCCGTATTTCCTGCCGGCATGAGAGCCTTTTTCTTTTGTCTCTATTCCCCGGTCTCGTCCGTGAACAGGCCCGGGATGCCGCAGACAGCGGCCACACCCACCAGCGTGAACACGATGCGTGACCAGATGGACGCGCTGCCGCCCAGCAGCCAGCCGACGAAGTCGAACTGGAACAGGCCCACAAGACCCCAGTTGATGCCGCCGACGATCATGAGGATGAGACAGATTTTATAAAAGGTCTGCACAAAAAGACCCTCCTTCCTTTGGGCAGTATGCCCGACGGGAAGGAGGGTTATACCCTCTCAGTCTCGCTTTTTGCTCGACAGCTCCCCCAGAGGGGGAGCCCTTGGCAGGCCGGTCAAGTTTCCTCTGGACGAGCAAAGCTTATTTGTTCCGTGGACTGTAGTGCCCTGCTGTCCAGGCCAGCGGCAGCTTGACAAGGTGCGTTGTCCAGAAGCGGCTGCCCTCTGTAGCAAGGCCCGCCCTTTTGCGCCATATTGCGCCTCGGGCGTCCAGTAGGAAGTGGCCCAGTATGCCAAAGCCTCTCCCTATGGGAGAGGTGGCATTGCGAAGCAATGACGGAGAGGGCAAGCCCGGCATGAAAGAGCCGCTGCGCAGCGATGGGCAGGCTCTTTGTCAGCGCGAAACGAGCGCTGCACCTGTGCTTCCCCGCCAGCGGCCTTGCCCTCTCAGGCGCTCACGCGCCAGCTCTCCCAAAGGGAGAGCCTTTTACCTTCTTACTACGCAAGCCCCTCCCCTGACGGGCTGGGCCGTATAGACCTGCGGCCAGCGGGCGCGGAGGGCGTCGGCGGCGGCTTTGGCTTCGGCTTCGGTGCGGAACACGCCGAAGACCGCCGCGCCGCTGCCGGTCATGAGGGCGGTGACGGCTCCGTTCTCCCGGAGGGCGGCCTTGATGGCCTCGTTGTCCTTGGCCCCGCTGCACTCCTCGAGGGCGTTTCCGGCAGCGGCACAGACAGCGTCCAGGTCGCCCGCCCGGATGGCGGCTTCCTGAGCGGCGCAGTCGGGGTGGACGCTGCTGCCGACTTTGTCGTAGGCCGCGAAAGCCTCCGGCGTCGAGATGCCATAGCCGGGCATCACCACCGTGAACCAGCACTCGGGCAGGGGCGGCAGTGCCTTGATAAGGTCGCCGAGGCCCTGCACCCGGCAGGTGCCGCCCATAAGGGCGAAGGGTACGTCGGCGCCGATACTGACACCCAGAGCGCAGAGCTCGCTCATGGACAGGCGGGCGCCGTACAGCTCGTTCAGACCCACCAGAACAGCCGCAGCGTCGGCGCTGCCGCCAGCCATACCGGCCCGGACGGGAACGCTCTTATAGATGGTGATGTCTGCACCCGCCAGCAGGCCCGTATAGTGGAAGAAGGCCAGCGCCGCTTTGATGGCGGTGTTGCCCGGGCCGGGCTTGACATTGCTGCCGGGCAGGGCCAGATCGAGGTAGGGACTGCGGCGGATGACCACCCGCTCGTAGAGCGAGATGGCCTGCATGGTCATATCCAGCGCATGGTAGCCGCCGGGCAGGATGCCCACCACGTCCAGTGCCAGATTCAGCTTGGCCGGGGCCAGGACCGTCACACGATCGCGCATGGTTTTTTCCTCCTCACTTGCAGTTCTCGTTCAAAAACTCCCGGATGCGGCGGATGGCCTCCATCAGATGCTCCACGCTGTAGGCGTAGGATACGCGGGCGTAGCCCTCGCCGGACGCGCCAAAGGCGTTGCCCGGGATGATGGCGACATGCTTCTGCTCCAGAAGCTTTGTGCAGAACTCCTCGCTGCTCATGCCGCTGGACTTGATGCAGGGGAAAGCATAGAACGCGCCCCGCGGCTCAAAACAGCTCAGGCCCATATCGTTGAAGCTCTTCACCACGAGGCGGCGGCGCATATTGTACTCGTTGCGCATCCGCTCGATCTCGCCGTCGCAGTCCTTGAGGGCCGTGATGGCGGCGTACTGGCTGGTGGTGGGGGCGCTCATGATAGCGCTCTGGTGGATCTTGGTCATGATCTTGATGATGGGCGCGGGGCCGCAGGCATAGCCCAGCCGCCAGCCCGTCATGGCGTAGGTCTTGGAGAATCCGTTGACCACCACCGTCCGCTCGGCCATGCCGGGCAGCGTGGCGATGGAAACGTGGTTCTGCAGGCCGTAGTTCAGCTCGGCGTAGATCTCATCCGACAGCACCATGATGTTGGTGCCGCGCAGGACTTCCGCGATGGTCTCGAGGTCTTCCCGCTCCATCACCGCGCCGGTAGGGTTGTTGGGGAAGGGCATGATGAGGAGCTTGGTCTTCGGGGTGATCGCGGCTTTCAGGGCGTCGGCCCGGAGGCGGAACTCATCCTCCTGACGGCAGGCCACATGGACCGGCACGCCGCCGGACAGGGTGGTGATGGGCTCGTAGCAGACGAAGCACGGCTCCGGGATGATGACCTCATCGCCGGGCTGCACCAGGGTGCGGATGCACATGTCGATGGCCTCGCTGCCGCCGACGGTGACGAGGACTTCCTTTGCCGGGTCGTATTTCAGGCCCATCCGGCGGTCGAGGTAGCGGGCGATCTCGGCCCGCAGCTCTTTCAGGCCCGCGTTGGAAGTATAGCGGGTGCGGCCATGCTCGAGGCTTTCGATGCCCGCCTCACGGACGGCCCAGGGGGTCTTGAAGTCGGGCTCGCCGACGCCGAGGCTGATGCACTCGGGCATCTCGGCGGCGAGGTCGAAGAATTTGCGGATGCCGGAGGGACGCATGGCCGCAGCGGCAGGCGCGATCAGTTTATCGTAATCCATCACAGCACGGTGCACTCTCTTTCATCGATTTCTTCGTCCTGATACAGACGGCCCTCTTTTTTGTAGGTGCGGAGCACGAAATGGGTGGCCGTGGACAGCACGTCGTCCAGCGGCGACAGCCGCTTTGCCACAAAGAGGGCGATCTCCTGGAAGGTCTGGCCCTTGATGACCAGCTGCAGGTCGTAGCCGCCGCTCATCAGCAGTACGCTCTCCACCTCGTCGAAGGAGGCGATGGTGGCGGCAATTTCGTCAAAGCCGCGGCTCTTCTTGGGGCTGACGTTCAGCTCGATGACGGCTTCCACCCGGTTCACGCCGGCCTTCTCCCAGTCCACGAGGGTCTTGTAGCCCTTGATGATGCCCTGCGCCCGGGCCAGGTCTATCATAGCCGCAACCTCGGCGGGGGATTTATTCAGCATGGCCGCGATGTCCTCCACCGACATCCGGGCATTGTCTTCAAGGATCTTCAGAAGCTGTTCCATCGTTGTCTCTCCTTTGTTCAGCCTGTGGCGATATTTATAGATAAGTATAGCACACTGCCCGGCGGTTTGCATCTGGTTTTTGCAAGTTCTGCCGGAGATAGACATTCTTTTGCCCGTTTCCCCTGCTCTTTTTTCCAAAAAGAGTGTTCATTTTTCGTGAAATCTGCTATACTAGGGGTGATTAAAGCGCTCTGTCACGCCTGCGAAGCAACCTCTCCGTCACGGCTTCGCCGTGCCACTGCCCGGGTTGCGGCACCCAGCATCCGCTGTGCTCCGCTTGCGTCTTGCTGGCCGCGGCCCCAACAGCGACTCTCTGTTTCCGCCACTGGCGGTGGTCGTCGCTGTTGCTCCTACCGAGGGGAGGCCTTGGCATTTCGTGAAGCCTCGCCTCTTCGCCAGAGGCTCCCCTACTAGGGGAGCTGTCTGCGAAGCAGACTGAGAGGTTGTATGAAGGCAAGCCTGCCCGTGAGCGAAAAGCCTCTCCCCTTGGGAGAGGTGGCACGCCGTCAGGCGTGACGGAGAGGGCAAGGACGCTGACGGAGAATCGCGGGCGCGGCGATAGCATCGCTCTGACAAAGAGGCTGCTTATCGCTGCGCGGCGGCTCTGTCGCAGCGGGCTTGCCCTCTCAGGCGCTTTGCGCCAGCTCTCCCAAAGGGAGAGCCTTTCCGCAAGGTCAACATTTATATAGAAGGGGTAGGAATTATGAAAGCATTCATTACCGTCATCGGCCACGACACCGTGGGCGTCGTCGCCCGCGTCTCGGGCCTTTGCTGTGAGCTGAACATCAACATCGAGGACGTCACCCAGAGCATCCTGCAGGGCATGTTCGCCATGATCATGCTGGTGGACATCTCCAAGTGCAGCGTCTCCCACGAGGAGCTGCACCAGAAGATGGACGCTCTGGCCGCTGAGATGGGGATGCAGATCAATCTCACCCGCCAGGAAGTTTTCGACGCGATGCACACCATCTGACAAAAGCCTCTCCCCTTGGGAGAGGTGGCATTGCGAAGCAATGACGGAGAGGGCAAGGATGCTGACAAGGAGCCTGCTTATCGCTGCATAGATGCTCCATCTCACCGGCCTTGCCCTCTCAGGCGCTTCGCGCCACTGCCCGGGTTGCGGCACCCAGCATCCGCTGCGCTCTGCTTGCGTCTTGCTGGCCGCTGCCCCAACAGCGACTCCCTGTTTCCGCCACTGGCGGCGGTCGTCGCTGTTGCCCCCAGAGGGAGAGCCTTCAGCTGCTACAAAAGAAAGGCAAACTACTATGAGCATGATGAACACCGGCGACATCCTCGAGACCATCGAGATGTTCACGCAGGACAATCTGGACGTGCGCACCGTCACCATGGGCATCAGCCTGCTGGACTGCATCGACCCGGACCCCAGGAAAGCCTGCGAAAAAATTTATAACAAGATCACCACCCGCGCCGCCCGGCTCGTTCCGGCTGTGGAGCACATCAGCGCCGAGTACGGCATCCCCATCATCAACAAGCGCATCAGCGTCACCCCCATCGCCATGCTGCTGGGTGCCTGCCCGGACGCAGACCCGGTGGACTTTGCCAAGACGCTGGACGCTGCCGGCAAGAAGGTGGGCGTCAACTTCGTGGGCGGCTACACCGCCCTCGTCCACAAGGGCTTCTCGGCGGGCGACCTGCGCCTCATCGAGTCCATCCCCCGCGCACTGGCCGAGACGGACATCGTCTGCAGCTCGGTGAACATCGGTGCCACCAAGGCGGGCCTGAACATGGACGCCATCAAGCTGATGGGTGAGGCCGTCAAGAAGGCCAGCGAGCTCACCGCCGACCGTCAGTGCATCGGCGCAGCAAAGCTGGTGGTCTTCTGCAACGCACCCGAGGACAATCCCTTTATGGCGGGTGCCTTCCACGGCCCCGGTGAGCCCGACTGCGAGATCCACGTCGGCGTTTCCGGCCCCGGCGCGGTCCGCGCCGCGCTGGCCCGGCTGCCCAAGGATGCCCCCATCGACCAGGTGGCCGAGCTGGTGAAGCGCACCGCCTTCAAGATCACCCGCGTGGGTCAGCTGGTGGCAAACCTCGCTTCTAAGGAGCTGGGCGTACCCGCCGGCATCATCGACCTGTCGCTGGCCCCCACCCCCGCCGTGGGCGACAGCGTGGCCAACATCCTCGAGGAGATGGGCCTTGAGACCTGCGGCTGCTGCGGCACCACTGCCTGCCTCGCCCTGCTCAACGACGCCGTCAAGAAGGGCGGCGTCATGGCCTCCAACCATGTCGGCGGCCTGTCGGGCGCTTTCATCCCTGTCAGCGAGGACGACGGCATGATCCACGCTGCCGAGTGCGGCTGTCTCACCATTGAAAAGCTGGAGGCCATGACGGCTGTCTGCTCTGTGGGCATCGACATGGTCATCATCCCCGGCGACACCACCCCTGCCGTCATCAGCGCCCTCATCGCCGACGAAGCCGCCATCGGCATGGTCAACAGCAAGACCACCGCCGTCCGCGTCATCCCGGCCATCGGCCGCAAGGCGGGCGAAGTGCTGGACTTTGGCGGCCTGCTGGGCTACGGCCCCATCATGCCGGTCAACCAGCGTGACCCCTCCGTCTTCATCAACCGCGGCGGCAGACTCCCCGCCCCGATGCAGTCGCTGAAGAACTGATGTGCTCTTTGTAAACTTTCTGCGCACCGCTTGACTTTTGCGTAGAATAGCATATAATAAAAGTACAAAAGCAAACTTTGCATAACATTTCACCAAAGCAGAAGAAAACCCCCTCACGGAGTTGCCGCTCCGAAAGGGGGTCTTCTTTTTAGTGCTTACGGCCCGAGAACCATCCGTCAAGCCACTTACAGATGTAATAAGAAATTACATTTGCTGCGACAGACAGCACAAAAGCTTCTAAACTTTGCATTCATTCCACCTCCCTCCCACTTAAAAATGGGCGGACGAGGCCGCAAAGTCATTATAACATACTTTTCGACAAAAAGATACCGCAAATCGTTTTGAATCAGACGGAATAAATCCCCCGAAACAGGCCCATCCTCTGGATAAACTTTCCAAGAGGGGGCCTGTTTTTTATGTTATCCCGCCGCGAAATGGGGGCGCTGTGCGCCTCGCTGCTGTTCTGTCTTCTGCTGTCGCTGGGGGCAGGCTGGGCGCAGAGCCAGCTCACCACCGCCGACCAACTTGCCGCCGACACCCTGCGGCTCCACATCCGGGCCGACACCGACTCCGTGCGCGACCAGAGCGCGAAGCTGGCTGTCCGGGACGCCGTGCTGGCCCTCACCGACGAAACCTGCCCGGCAGAAAGCCGGGCCGATGCCCGGGCGTGGGCGGCGGAAAACCTCGTCCACTTCGAGCTGACGGCCCGCCAGACACTGGCCGCTCTCGGCATCCGCGCACCGGTAAAAGCCTGCCTCGTGAATATGTACTTTCCCACCCGGCGCTATGACGGCGGGGCTCTGCCCGCCGGGCGGTACGACGCGGTGCGGCTGGACATCGGGACGCGGCGGGCAGGCCGGAACTGGTGGTGCGTGCTCTACCCGGGTCTCTGCCGGTCAGCCTGCGGCGGGTACGACACGCCTGCCGAAAATGACCTTGTCTGCGGGGAGTATATCGTCCGGTTCCGGTTCGTGGAGTGGTGGGACGGCCTCACCGCGCCCCGGGAGGACGTGGTTCTGGCCGGGTGAACAGGCCGTCGGCCCGCCGCATAGGATGAGCGCGGAAGGAGTGTGACAACACTATGGCAATTCCTGCTTACTACTCGCTCATCCAGCGCGGCAGCTCCGGCCCGGACGTAGCCCTCGTGCAGACCTGGCTCAACGGCATCCGGGACAGCTGCACCTGGCACGCTGCCCTCACCGTGGACGGAAAGTTCGGCGCAAACGCCGAGAAGGCTGTCCGGGAGTTCCAGCTCCGGTACGGCCTCAAGGAGGACGGCAAAGTGGGCGCGAACACCTGGAACGTGCTCTACGCCCGCTACACGGCCAAGCACGGCCTCACCGTCCCCTACCCCGGCATCGTGCTGCGGAGCGGCAGCGCGGGCGGCTGCGTCCGGCTGGTGCAGCAGAAGCTCAACACCGAGGGCGAACGGCTCACCACCGACGGCAAGTTCGGTGCCAGCACCGTCGCCGCCGTCAAGCGCTACCAGACCCGCCACAACCTGACCTCCGACGGCTCCGTGGGCAAAGACACCTGGGAAAAGATGTTCCCTGCCGCGTGACGTGAAGACGGAAGAGCCTCCCGAAAGGGGAGGCTCTTTTTTGCATGGACAAACGCCCCCAACTCTCCTATAATAAAATCATCCCAACGAAAGGCGGTGTCCCCATGCGTTTCCTTCACCTCTCCGACCTGCATCTGGGCAAGCGGGTCTGCGAATTCTCCATGCTGGACGACCAGCGATACATTTTAGAGCAGGTCCTCTCCCTGCTGGACGCCCGGCCCGTAGACGGCGTTCTGCTGGCAGGAGACCTCTACGACAAGCCCGTGCCGCCCGCCGAGGCGGTGCGGCTGCTGGACTGGTTCCTCACCGAGCTTGCGGCGCGGGGCCTGCCCGTTTTTGCCGTCAGCGGCAACCACGACTCGGCAGACCGCATCGCCTTCGGCGCACAGCTTCTGGCGGGGAGCCGGGTGTACGTCAGCCCGGTCTTTGCCGCGCCGCCCGCGCCCATCACCCTGACGGACGAATACGGCCCGGTGGACATCTGGCTCCTGCCCTTCCTGAAGCCCGCCGCCGTGCGGCACGTCTTCCCGGACGAGAAGATCGAGAGCTACAACGACGCCATTGGCTGTGTGCTGAACGCCTGTACACCCGACCCCGCCCGCCGGAACGTGCTGGTGGCCCACCAGTTCGTGGCCGGGGCGGCGGTCTGCGAGAGCGAAGAGCCCAGCGTGGGCGGGGTGGACAGCATCGACGTCTCCCTCTTCGAGGGCTTCGACTATGTGGCTCTGGGCCACCTCCACAGTCCCCAGAAGGTGGGGCGGGACACCGTCCGGTACGCAGGCAGTCCCCTCAAATATTCCTTCTCCGAGGCCCATCAGCACAAAGCCGCCCTCTTCGTCACCCTGGGCGAAAAGGGCAGCGTCCGCTTTGAGGCCGTGCCTCTCACCCCCCGGCACGACCTGCGGGAGCTGCGGGGCAGTTACATGGAGCTCACCGACCGCCGGGCCTACGACGGCACGCCGACGGACGACTACCTCCACATCACCCTCACCGACGAGCAGGACGTCCCCGACGCGCTGGCCCGGCTGCGGGTCATCTACCCGAACCTCATGCGGCTGGACTACGACAACCGCCGCACCCGGGCCGCCGAGATGCCCGACGCCGCTGCCCGAGCCGAGAGCAAGACGCCCCTCGAGCATTTTGCGGCCTTTTACGAAGCCCAGAACGGCCAGCCCCTCTCCGACGAGCAGGCGGCGTTCTGCCAATCGCTCATCGAGGACATCTGGAAGGAGGACGAAGCATGAGGCCCCTGAAACTGACCCTGTCGGCCTTCGGGCCTTACGCCGCCGAGACCGTCCTGGACCTCGCCCAGCTGGGCAGAGGCGGGCTCTACCTCGTCACCGGCGACACCGGCGCGGGCAAGACCACCCTCTTCGACGCCATCACCTACGCCCTCTACGACCATTCCAGCGGCGGCGTCCGGGAAGGGGCCATGCTCCGCAGCAAGTACGCCGAGCCCGGCACCCCCACCTTCGTGGAGCTGGAATTCGAGGTGCGGGGGCAGCGCTGCACCGTCCGCCGCAACCCCGAATACCTCCGCCCGAAAGCCCGGGGCGAGGGCTTTACCACCGAAAAAGCCGACGCCTGCCTCACCTACGCCGACGGCCGCCCGCCCGTCACCCGGGCCAAGGACGTCACCGCCGCCGTGGTGGACATCATCGGGCTGGACTACAACCAGTTCTCCCAGATCGCCATGATCGCCCAGGGGCAGTTCACCCGGCTGCTCAACGCCTCCACCGAGGAGCGGAGCAAGATCTTCCGCAAGCTGTTCCGCACCCAGCCCTACCAGCGTCTCCAGGAGCGGCTGCAGGCCGAGAACGCCGCCCTCACCCGCCAGCGGGAGGAGCAGAGCGTCCGCATCGGGCAGCTGCTCTCCGGCCTGAGCTGGGCCGAGGGGGACGCCGACGAAGCCGTTCTGGACGAGCTGGTCCCCCTCTGCGAGGCGGGCGGGCAGGCGTCGCCGGAAGCGGTGCTTCCCCTTCTGGATGCCCTGCTGGCCGGGCAGGAGCAGGCGCTGAGCGCCGCCACCGCCGCCCGGACTGAGGCCGAGGCAGAGCTGGACAAGCTCCAGCAGACGCTGGGCCGGGCCGAACAGGCCGAGAAGCTCCGCCTCGAGCTGACCGCCGCGCAGACCCGGCAGGACGCTCTGCGGCCCGTTCTGGACGCCGCCGAGGCCGAAGCGGCCCGCCACGCCGGAGATGCCGCCGCGCTGGACGCGCTGGCCGGAAAGCTCGAGCGGGCGAAAGCCGACCTCGCGGCCTTCGACGGGCTGGACAGCCTCAAAAAGAAGCTTTCTTCCGCCCGGGACACCGCCGCCCTCGAGAACGCCAGAGCCGAAAAGCGCCGCGCCGCCCTCGGGCAGCTGGACGAAGAGCTGACCGCTTTGGAGCAGAGCCTCGCCGCCCTTGGGGGCGCGGAGGCCGAGAAGGTGAGCCTTGAGGCCCGGGCCGAACAGCTGGCCCGGCGGGAAACGGCCCTCGCGCAGCTGGCCCGGAGCCTCGCCGAGGGGCAGCGCCGAGGGCAGGCCGCACGGCAGGCGCAGGAGCGTTATCTTCTCGCCGACGGCGCAAAGGAGCGCGCCCACGCCCTCCGCGACCACCTCGAGCGGGCCTTTCTCAACGCGCAGGCGGGCCTGCTGGCCGAAGGGCTGACGGACGGCACCCCCTGCCCCGTCTGCGGCAGCACCCATCACCCGAAGCGGGCCGTTCTGCCCGCCGAAGCCCCCACACAGGCCCGGGTAGACGCGGCCAGACAGTCCGCCGACGAGGCCGACCGCGCCGCACAGGAAGCCAGTGCGGCCGCCGCCAAGGCCGTGGCCGCAGACCGGGAGGCCAAAGCCACCCTCCGCCGGGACGCCGAGGCCCTGCTGCCGGAGCGCTTTACCTCGCCGGAGGGGCCGGTGAAGCTGACCGTCTCGCTCTTAAAGACGGCTCTGGCCGAAGAAAGCGAGGCCCTGCACGCCGCACAGGAAGCCCTCGACAAGGCTCAGAAGCAGAATGCCGCCGACCTCGCCGCCAAGGCCCAACAGGAGGACGAGCGGCAGAAAAAGACCGCCCAGCGCTCTGCCCTCGAGGCCGAGGCACGGGCTTCCGCCGAGGAAGCCGCCCGGCAGTCCGCCGCCGCCAAGGCTCTGGATGCCCAGTGTGCCGAGGCCCGGGCCGCTCTGCCCGCCGCCGGCCGGGAGGAAGCCCGCCGGGCGCTGGCCGGGCTGGAAAACGAGCGCTGGGCCCTCCGGGCCGGGATGGATGCCGCCGCGTCGGCTCTGGCCAGGGCCCGGCAGGACTACGCCGCTGCCGAGGCCGCCGTCACGGCCCTGACGGCCCAGCAGACGGAGGCGGGCGAAGCCGCCGACCTGCCCGCCCTCGAATCCCAGCGGGACACCCTGACGGCCCGGCGCACCGCTCTCGCGGCTCAGGAAAAGGCCCTGACGGCCCGCCTCCTGCCCAACCGGAAGTCCGCCGACCTCTACCGTCAGCACGCCGCCGCCCGGGCAGAGCTGGAACGCCGCTGGCAGTGGGTGAACGCCCTCGCCTCCACGGCGGGCGGCACCCTCAGCAGCAAACAGAAGATACGCCTCGAGGCTTACATCCAGATGAACTACCTCGACGCCATCCTCGTCCACGCCAACACCCGCCTCATGCAGATGACCGCCGGGCAGTACGAGCTGGAGCGGGTAGGTGCCGAGAACCAGCGCAGCCAGTCCGGCCTCGACCTCGGCGTCATCGACCACTACAACGGCACCCGCCGCAGCGTCAAGACCCTCTCGGGCGGCGAGAGCTTCAAAGCCTCGCTGGCGCTGGCGCTTGGCCTCTCGGACGAGGTCCAGAGCGCGGCGGGCGGCATCCGGCTGGACACCCTCTTCCTCGACGAAGGCTTCGGCTCGCTGGACGATGAGAGCCTTGAGCAGGCCATCCGGGTCCTCGCCGGCCTCACCGAGGGCGACCGCCTCGTGGGCATCATCTCCCACGTCGCCGCGCTCAAGGAGCGCATCGACAAACAGGTGGTCGTAAAAAAGGCCCGCAGCGGGGGGAGCACGGTGGAGGTCATTATGTGACCGCTTCCCTTCTCTTCCTCATCGCCTGCCTTCTCAGAGCCGCGTCTTTCAGAAAGTCTTTTGCCTGCTCAGGCGGGCGGGTGGCATAGAACGCCTTGTTTTTCGGGACGTACGTCTCGGCGGGAGCCGGCCGCTCCCGGTCGCGGGCCATCCAGACCGTGGCCGCTGCCTGCCAGTTCCGCATGGGGTTCTGACCCACCCGCCAGCCGTTGGATTCATAGAACGCCCGGAACCGGTCGGCCTGAGCCTCCGTTCCGCTCTTCCGGATAAAGTAGTCCCGGACTTCACCCTCGTCCGGCGGACAAAAATCGGGCTCGTCCGGAGGCGGGAGAGGCGCGTCAGCGCAGTCAGCCTCCCCATCCGGGAGGACAATATCAGACTCAGACTCAGAATCAGATGCAGAACCAGTATCAGAGACGGAATCAGAACCAGATACAGCCATCTTTGCCATCGGCGCATGGCATTTGCTATTTTTGCCACGCTCTTCGCTGTGCCAGCGGCTCTCGGCCCCCTTTGTCCCCGCCTCGGCCCGGCGCTGGCGGGTCTCCTCCCACTTGCGGGCGTTCTCGTCGAGGCCCCCTTCCATAAAGGTCCACGCCATCCGGAGCATCGGGTCGGTGAAATCGGGCCGCTTCCCTTCGGGATAGGCCAGCAGTGCGTCCAGGAGCATCCCCTTCTGCTCCAGCGACAGCGCCCCCAGCGGGCGCTGCCACTCGCCAAATAAGATAACACTGCGGTGTTTCTTTTCGGTCAATCCTCTTTCCTTCCTTTCCTTCTTTGTATTTTCCTTCGGTGTCTACAACTCAATGTAGTTTGTTCGGGTCAAAAAGTCAACCTTTTTGAGAAAACAGTCGAAACGTTGTGGGAAAAGGCGTAGAAAAGATTGCATCTCTGTTCTTGTAAATTTTTTGTGCGGTGCTTGACTTTTGCATGGGATGGCATATAATAAAGGTACGAGAGAAAACTCAGCATAACATTTCACCCAAAGCAAAAGAAAACCCCCTCACGGAGCTGCTACTCCGAAAGGGGGTCTTCTTTTTAGTGCTTACGGCCCGAGAACCATCCGTCAAGCCACTTGCAGATGTAATGCGAGATCACATTTGCTGCGACGGACAGCACGAGAGTTTCGAAACTCGGCATTCATTTCACCCCCCTCCCACTTAAAATGGGCGGACGAGGCCGCAAGGCAAGTATACCATATTTTTCGACCAAAAGATACAGCAAAATTCCCCCGTATATTCCCCGCCGCCGGCCGCGTGGTGCTTACCACCCTGCTGAGCATCCTGTTTTTGCCCCTGTGCGCCTTTGTGATCACCATGGGCTGAGCCCCTTTGGGCCCGCCTGTGGAAGGCTTCTCCCGGCCGGGAGAGCCTTTTGCTTTGGGCGCTTTCTGCCCAGTCCCTTTTCCGCACCCCGAGGCCCCTCTGGCCCCGGGGTGTTTTTATACATTTTGCATAAAAAAAAAAAAGAAATTTCGTTCTTTTGACGATTTTTTCGTTTTTTCTTGACAATAAACAGGAATATCTCTTATTATAGTATTACCAACTCCCCAAGGGGGCTGGAGAATACTACCGATCTGCTTTGAAGGAGGAACTGTAATGAAATTGACAAAAAGGCTGCTGGCCATGGCCCTTGCCGGGGTGATGCTGCTCACCATTCTCACCGGCTGCGGCGGTGGAAAAACCGGCGACCGGCTGGTGGAGGAGTATATGGCTTCGTATTACCACGACTTTCCCGATTATAAGGATAAGCCCTTCACCAACGATGTCCCCGAGATAAAGACCGTTGCCGAAAAATTCGACCCTTCCCTGCTTGCTCCCAATGGTATCGGCTTTGACACAAATGTTTTACCCGCTGGCCCTAACAGTGATCTCCATGCAAGTTTGCGCCCGCTCAAGGAAGCCCTTGCAAAATACAGCAGTTGCATCAGTGTTTACCTTTATGCAATGGAAGTTCCGGACGGCATGAGTGAGCTGACTCAGGTTACTCTCCTGCTGCATCACTCGTTTCCTTACATAGCACACAACGATACCTCCTCTGTCAAATTTGGCAGCTTCAAGTGTGCTTCCACACTGGTAAAGAAGGCCGGCAAACAATACCGACTTGTGGTATTGATTCAAGTTCCGACCGCTTCTTGAGTAACAGACATTATTACATGGAGGACTGACCATGAACGCTATGAAAAAGATTCTTGCCCTCGCCCTTGCCGGGGTGATGGCACTGGCCCTGCTTACGGGCTGCGGCACCGGGGGCTCGGCCTCCCATAAGAGCATTGCCGAAGCTATGGCAGATTACGACAGAGGTGTTAAGAACAATCTTAAGATCACCTATACCTCCTCTGCCAAGCTGGACGCCAAGCTGCAAGAACTGGCAGCGACGACCGGATTTGAAGACATTGTCAAGGCGGTTTACAACGGTCAATCTCCCACTATCCCAACCGGCATTGTCATCCCCAGTAATACGGTCGTCTACCTCTACTGCGGCAAGTACGACAAGGATGCCGGAAAGCAGGCCATCAACCTGAATGCACGGGGCCACTACACCCATATCGGCAGCAATTCGACTCTGGCCGCTAAACGCCAGATCGGTCTGATCACCACCAGCTTTACGGACACCAACGGCAAAGAGGTCAAGGTCCGGTTTGCCGTGGTGGTATCGGAAATCCCCAAGCCGTAACACAACGCAGCGCCTCTCCCCCCGGAGTCCCGGGGGGATTTTTTTGTGCATGATCGACCCTGCCGCCGGGCATCCTAGGGGCGGAGGTGTTTTTTATGGAATCTCTGACGCCCTTCATCCGCCATGAGCTTGAGGATGCGCCCGGGCCGAGCGGCCCGCCGGAGGAGACGAGCAGCATGGTCAGCCCGCCTTTGGGCGCGGAGCCCGGTCAGCCGCCCGCCACGGAACCGCCAAAACCGGGTCGCGGCTCCCAGCAGCCGCCGTCGCAGCCGGACGGCCCGGATGTGCAGCTCCCGCCGCCGGAAGTCCCGCAGCCCCGTCCGGACGGCGGCATCCCCATGACCGACGGCACCCCTGCCGCCTGTCGGCAGAAGAACGCCGCCGAGTATCTGGCCGGGCGGTCGCCGGGGGTGATGGCCCAATACGGGCAGGGGCTGTTTGGCCCCCAGCAGCACACCAAAAGCCCCCACCCGGCGCCGGAGGAGGACGAAAGCGGCGTTTTACAGCTGGTAGAGTGGCGCGAAGAAGCGCCTTACGGTTGAAAGAGATGTAAAATTCAGAAATTATTTTCCAATTACCTGTTGAAATCTTCGCGCACTTCTTTTATTATGGTAGCAAACAAAGCAAAGGCAGGTAATGCACTATGGCAGAAATCAAATACGAGATCGTTGAGCGCATCGCAGTCCTCGGAGAGCGTCCCCGCGGCTGGGAGCGCCAGCTCAACCTCATCAGCTGGAACGAAGGCGAACCCAAGTACGACATCCGCGACTGGTCCCCGGACGGCACCCGCATGGGCAAGGGCATCTCCCTGAGCCACGACGAGCTGGCCATCCTGAAGGGCATCCTCGAGGATATGGAGCTGTAAGATGACAGACCGCGAGGAATTTCTGGAGATATTCCGCACCCACGTCACCCGGCCCGGCAGCGAGAAGCTGCTGGACTGGATGGACAGCAAGACGGACTTCTTCTCCGCGCCGGCGTCCACCCGCTTCCACGGGGCCTGCGATGGCGGGCTGTGTGCGCACAGCCTGAACGTCTACCGCGTGCTCCACGGCACCTTCTTCACGCCGGACGAGGACAGCGAGGAGACCTTCGCCATCTGCGCACTGCTCCACGACCTGTGCAAGGCCAACTTCTACAAAAAAGGCACCCGCAACGTGAAAAACGAAGCGACGGGCCAGTGGGAGAAAGTCCCCAGCTACAGCGTGGAGGATATGTTCCCCTACGGCCATGGCGAGAAAAGCGTCTTCCTCATCGAGCGGTTCATGAAGCTGAAGGTGGAAGAAGCCGTGGCCATCCGCTGGCACATGGGCGGCTTCGACGACGCCGTCCGGGGCGGCAGCTTTGCCCTGTCGGGGGCCTTCGAGAAGTACCCTCTCGCCGTCAAGCTCCACATCGCCGACCTCGAGGCGACCTATCTGCTGGAACAGCGGGGCGAATGACTTTTCTTTATATGCTTGACTTTTTCGCAGGATAGCATATAATGAAAGTACAGAGACGATACAGCATATGTTTCACCTATGCGAAAAGAAAACCCCCTCACGGAGCGGCTACTCCGAAAGGGGGTCTTCTTTTTAGTGCTTACGGCCCGAGAAGCATCCGTCAAGCCACTTGCAGATGTAATGCGAGATCACATTTGCTGCGACGGACACGATCAGAGACGATATATCCTGCATATTTTCACCTCCCTCCCAGTTAAAATGGGCGGGGTAGGCCGCAGAATAAGTATAACATACTTTTCAGCAAAAAGATACAACAAAACGCCCGCCGTGCATCCACACGACAGGCGTTTTCTTTTCAACTCTTACTTTTCCTACGGCATCAGCTTCGCAAGCTCGGCCAGGACCTCGTCGCCGAGTCGTTCCAGCTTTGTTTTCGACTGACGGTCCGCAGCAGGCGGTGTCTGTGCAGCCGTCTCCGGGAACGGGACCGCGGGCTGTGCGGACGGAACATCCAGCTGCAGCGGGGCGGTGGATATTTTGTCCAGCTCGCTCCGCAGCTCCTCACACCGGGCGGTCAGCTCGGCGTTCTCCTTCCGCAGGGCCAGCATGGTGCGCTCGTAGGCGAACATCCGTGTCTCATAGCGGCGAAGCTCGGCGTTGGCCGCGTTGAGCTTCCGGCTCAGCTGCTCGAGCTGGGTCGGCCCGGACGCAGCGGGCAGAGCCTCAGGGCATGACTTCTCCTGTTCGGATGCCATCGCCTCTTCCACCTCCTGCAGTCTGCGCTGGGCGCAGCGATGCTCCCGGGCTGTCTCCCGGCAGAGCTGTTCCAGCCGATGCAGCTCCGGCATCCGGCGGCTGCTCAGCCACTCCAGCGGCAGCTTCGTCTGTTGCTGCTCCACGGTACGGCCTCCTTCCGCTTTTTCTGCGCAAGGGGTTCTCTATTCTTGCGCTTATCTACGCTTGTTCAAGATCGCCAGCAGGTCGTCGTAGTAGCTGGTGTCGCTGTTCTCCTCTTCCACGGGCTTGGCGGCAGAAGCACTGCCGGAAGCGGCGGAGGGAGTGTTGACCTCGGCACTGAAGACAGCGGACGGAGCAGAAGCCGTCACGCCGGGAGCAGTACCGGCGGCAGCAGTACCCAGCGTGCTGCGCAGGCCGTCAGCGGCCTTATTGTCAAAGCCGGTAGCCACGACGGTAACGCGCATCTCATCGGAGAGGTTCTCGTCGAAGGCAGTACCCCAGATGATGTTCGCATCGGGATGTGCGCTCTGGGTGATGAGGCCGGCGGCAGTCTCGACATCCTCCAGACCGATGTCGGGGCTGGAAGTGATGTTGATGATGACGCCGTGTGCGCCGGCGATGCTGGTCTCCAGCAGCGGAGAGGAGATAGCGGCCTTGGCGGCGTTCTCAGCCTTGCCGGCACCCTTGGCGCTGCCGACGCCCATGTGAGCGTAGCCGGCGTCCTTCATGATGGAGCGCACGTCGGCGAAGTCCAGATTGATAAAGGCCGGCACATTGATCAGGGCGGAGATGGACTCGACGCCCTGACGCAGCACGTTATCAGCGGCCTGGAAGGCGTTCATCAGAGTGATCTTCTCCTGACTGATCATCTTCAGGCGCTCGTTGGGGATGACGATGAGGCTGTCCACGTGCATCAGCAGATTTGCGATGCCCTGCTCAGCCAGACCCATCTTCCGCTTGCCCTCAAAAGAGAAGGGCTTGGTGACGATACCCACGGTCAGGATGCCCAGGTCGTGTGCCACCTCGGCCACCACAGGAGCAGCACCGGTGCCGGTGCCGCCGCCCATACCGGCGGTGATAAAGACCATCTGGGAGCCCTTCAGAGCGTTTGCGATCTCGTCCTTGCTCTCCTCGGCAGCGCGCTGGCCGATCTCGGGGTCGGCACCTGCGCCGCGGCCCTTGGTGAGCTTGGAGCCCAGCTGCACCTTGGTGGCGGCATGGTTCTTCGCCAGTGCCTGCTGGTCGGTGTTCATTGCGATAAATTCAACGCCCTGCAGGCCGTCGCTGACCATGCGGTTGACGGCGTTGCCGCCGCCGCCGCCCACGCCGATGACCTTTATCGTCGTTACGTTTTCGTCCATTTCTTCGTCGAGCATGAGTGCCATATCATTGTCCTCCATCGGATTTTATCGTAGACCGCGCCTTGGCGCAGGATAGAACTCAACATTACTGCTACTATATAACAGTATCGTATCATCTTTTGGCCCCGAATGCAAGATAAATCTGCTTTTTCGATGGTATTTTTTTCACAGCGGCGTCAAGGGGCGGCATTTCTCTGCCAATTCGTCCCCCTAAAGAGGCCAGAACTTCCCACAGACCGGCATAGCCCCGGTCGATATGACGAGTCTCTTCCACGAAGCTCTTTCCCTGTGCCGACAAAGCCGCCACCACCAGTGCCGCGCCGCCCCGCAGGTCGGGCGCAGTGAGGGCGGCTCCGTGGAGGCCGCTTTCCGGCAGCGGGCCGATGGAGAGCACCCGGCCCGACCGATTTACCCGCCCGCCCAGCCGCTCGAAGCCCTCCGCGCAGCCGAACCGCCGCTCGAAGATGACGTCCTCGATGCTGCTCTCTCCCTCGGCGCAGAGCATGGCGGCGGCCAGCAGGGGCGCAGCGTCGGTGGCGAGACCCGGGTACACCCCGGTGAAGACCCGGCCCGCCCCGTACAGCCGCCCGAAACGGGCCACCTCGGCCCGGTCTGCGCCCCGCTCCACGGTGCAGCCCATTTGTTCCAGAATTTCCAGCACCGGCGCATAGAGCGCGGGCGGGCATCCGGTGAGTTCCACCCGCCCTCCGGCAGCAGCGGCGGCACAGGCCAGCGTGGAGGCGAAGATGCGGTCCGGCAGGGGCGAAAAATCGCAGCCGGAAAGCCCCCGCCGCCCCTCGATGCGCAGTGTGGAAGTCCCCGCACCCTCGATACGTCCGCCGCAGCGGTTCAGAAATTCGGCAAGGTCGGAGATCTCCGGTTCCCGGGCCGCGCCCCGCAGGACGGTGGTGCCTCGGGCGCAGACAGCAGCCAGCAGCAATGTCTCCGTCGCTCCCACGCTGGGGAAGCGGAGGGTGATGTCGGCCCCGTGGAGGCCCCCCGGCGCGGCCAGCACCAGCTTTCCCGCCCCGGCGTCCAGCTCCTTTGCCCCCATCCGGGCCAGACCTTCCAGATGTAAGTCGATGGGACGGGCGCCGATATTGCACCCGCCGGGCAGCGAAGTCTCGGCCCGGCCCAGCCGCGCCAGCAGCGGTGCGCAGAAGAGGATGGAGGCCCGCATTTGTGCCGCGGTTTCTCCCGGAAGGGTGCTGTTTGAGGGCATCCCGGCCACCACAATATCCGCCCCCTGCCAGTAGGCAGCACACCCTGCGCCCCGCAGCAGCCCGAGGCTGCATTCCACGTCCGACAGCCTCGGCACGGCCCGCAGCCGCACCGGTCCCCGGCAGAGCAGTGTCGCCGCAAGGAGCGGAAGTACGCTGTTTTTCGCCGCCGGTATCGCCGCCGTGCCGTTCAGCGGCCGTCCGCCCATCACCCAAATCCGCCCGCTCTGCTGTGTCATATCCGCTGCCCCCATTCCGCAAAAGATACCCCACGATATGCAAAAGCAGGGGCGGATGTCACGATTTGAGTTTGTAATAGTATTTCTGGTCTTGCCAAGGCTCCCCCTTCGGGGGAGCTGGCGCGGAGCGCCTGAGAGGGCAAGGCCGCTGATGTGGAATCGCAGACACAGCGATAGTCTCGCTCTGACAAAGGCACTGCTTATCGCTGCACGGTGCCTCTGTATCACCGGGCTTGCCCTCTCCGTCTGCTGCGCAGACACCTCTCCCAAAGGGAGAGGCTTTTTGCTTACGGTCAAGCCTTCCTTCGTACAACCTCTCCGTCACGGCTTCGCCGTGCCACCTCCCCTAGTAGGGGAGGCCTTGGCATTCCGTAGCGCTTTGCCTCTTCGCCAGAGGCTCCCCTACTAGGGGAGCTGTCGAACGAAGTGAGACTGAGAGGTTGTACAGAGCAGCGCCTTTCCTCTACGTCTCCCCCCTCGACACCCCCAGCACCACCCCCATCTCTCCCAGCAGCATCATGAGGCTGGTGCCGCCGGAGGAGAAAAAGGGCAGCGAGATGCCGGTGTTGGGGATGGTGTTGGTGACGACAGCCACGTTCAGCACCGCCTGCAGGGCCACCTGCACCACGAATCCCACCACCAGCAGCGCTCCGAACCGGTCGGGCGCGTGGGCTGCGATGGTGATGCCCCGGCAGAGCAGCAGCACGAACAGCCCCACCACTGCGCAGGCCCCCACGAAGCCCAGTTCCTCGCAGACGATGGAGAAGATGAAGTCGTTCTGAGGCTCGGGGACGAAAAGATGCTTCTGGCGGCTTTCCCCCAGACCGAGGCCGGTGGCCCCGCCGGAGCCGATGGCATAGAGGCTTTGGATAGTCTGGTGGCCGTCGCCCAGCGGGTCGGCGAAGGGGTCGAGCCAGGAGCGGAGCCGGTCGGCGGCGTAGGGGACGAGGTCGGGCATGACGGCCACCGCCGCACCAATGGCCCCGACGCCTCCCGCGCCCGCCAGCAAAAACCACCGCAGCCCCGTACCGCCCACGAACATCAGCACCGCGCCGATGCCGAGGATGAGGACAGTGCCGGACAGGTGCGGCTCCAGCAGCATCAGGGCCGCCACCACCCCCAGCACCAGCGCAAAGGGCAGGACGCCCACGCTGAAATCCTTCATCCGGTCGTGGTTCAGCGCGATGATGTGGGAAAACACCAGCACCACCGCAAACTTTGCGATCTCGCTGGGCTGCAGGGTGCCAAACCCCGGGATGACCAGCCACCGCCTGCAGCCGTTGTACTCGGGCATGAAGAGCACCGCCGCCAGCAATATCAGCGACAGCCCCAGCAGCGGCCACGCCAGCTTATGGAAGATATGGTAATCTACCCGGCTGGCCAGCCACATCCCGCAGAGCCCCAGCGCCGCGTAGAGCAGCTGAGGCCGCAGATAGGCCCAGGCGTCGCCCCGCCGGTAGAGCGCCACGGCGCTGGACGCGCTGGCCAGCATCACCAGCCCGAAGCCCACCAGCGTGAGCACCAGGATCAGAAACGGCAGGTCCATGCCGGGCAGCGGACGCAGGATCCTCTTCTTCATCCTCTCCCCCCTTCCCTTTAGTGTACGCACCGGGGCGGACGGCTAGTCACGGGGCCTCGCGCATATGATTGCAGGAAGGGAGGTGCTGTCTCATGTCCGAATCGCCAAAACCCGCCGACGCCCTGCGCACCCTGCCGGAACGGGCGTTCCGCGCCCGGGCAAGGCTGGTGGCGGGGGTGTTCTGTCTGGTCTGCTGCGGGCTGGCGGTGCGGCTTTTATTTTTGCAGGTGCTGGGCGGCGGCTGGTACACCGACCGCGCCCTGGGCCAGCAGCTGCGGGACACCGTCGTCCCCGCCGACCGGGGCCGCGTTTATAGCGCCGACGGCGTCCTTCTGGCGGCCAACAGCAGCTGCTGGACTCTCCGGGCCTCGCCCCGGGAGATGCCGGAGGATAAACTCGCCCTCGCGGCCAAGGGGCTGGCGGAGATCCTGGAGCTGGACGAAGGGAAGCTTCTCGAGAAATTCAGCGACCGTCACTCCAACGACTGCCTCCTGCGCTACCGGGTAGACCGGGCCATGGCCGACGCCGTGCGGGACTTCTGCGAGGCAAACGGCATCACCGGCATCCGCATCGATCAGGACTCGAAGCGCTGGTACCCGCAGGGGGAGTTTCTGGCCTCGGTGCTGGGGTTCACCAACGTGGACAACGCGGGCGTCTCGGGCCTCGAACTGAAATATGACGACCTGCTCACCGGCGAGAACGGCGTGGTCCTCACGGCGGTGAACGCCTGGGGCTACACCCTCGAGCAGAGCTATGAGACCGAGCGCTTCCCCACCGAGGGGGACGGCCTGCGGCTCACCATCGACGCCAACATCCAGCACTACCTCGAGAACGCGCTGGGCTACGCGGTAAAGGAGCACCACGTCGCAGCCCGTGCCGTGGGCATCGTCATGGACGTGAACACCGGGGCCGTGCTGGCCATGTCCACCACCCCCGCCTACGACCCCAACCAGCCCCGTGTGCTGGCCGACAAAGCCGCCCGGGAGGCCGTAGAGAGGCTTTCCGGCGACGAGCGGGCGGCGGCATTGCAGCTGGCCCAGCAGACCCAGTGGCGGAACAAGGCCGTCAGCGACCTCTACGAGCCGGGCAGCGTCTTCAAGCTCATCACCTGCGCGGCGGCGCTGGACACCGGAGCTGTGAGCAAAAATTCCAGCTTCTACTGCGGCGAGAGCATCTCGGTGGCCGGCACCCGCTTCCACTGCGCCAACCACAAGCGCCACGGGGCGCAGACCGTCACTCAGGCCCTCGAGAACTCCTGCAACCAGAGCTTCATCCAAATCGGTGCAAGGCTGGGCAAAGAGGCGTTCTGCGACTACTTTGCGGCCTTCGGCCTCCGCGCGCCCACCGGCATCGACCTGCCCGCCGAGCCGAAAAAGAGCCTCTACTACACCGCCGACCGGATGGGGCCGGTGGAGCTGGCGTCCTGCGCCTTCGGGCAGAGCAGCAAGATCTCTTACCTCGAGATGGCGTCGGCGGTCTGCGCCGTGGTCAACGGCGGGCGGCTGATGCAGCCCTACGTCGTCTCGGACATCCTCGGCCCGGAGGGCGAAGTCATCGACCACCTCTCCCCCGTCTGCAAGCGTCAGGTGCTGAAAGAGGAGACCTCCCGCACCATGCGGGAGATGATGGAGGCCGTCGTCCTCTACGGCGGCGGCCGGAACGCCCAGATCGCGGGCTACCGGGTAGGCGGCAAGAGCGGCACCAGCCAGAAGCTGGACAGCGCCGACGAGAAGGCCCGCATCGCCAGCTTTGTGGCCGTGGCTCCCATCGACGACCCCCAGTTTTTGTGCCTCATCTGCCTCGACGAGCCCCACAGCTGGACGACAGCGGGCGGCAGCCTCTCGGCCCCGGTCTGCGCCGAGGTCCTCGAGCAGACGCTGGTCTATAAAGGCGTCCCCCGCGCCGCTGTCCCGGATACGCCTGCTTCCGATGCTGAGACTTCCGCCGACCTTCCCGAGGACGGCGACAGCTTCGACGGGGCGTAAAAATGGGCAAAAGAAAAGACCGCTGGACGGCGGTCTTTTCTCAAATCTTCATCACATCGTGGAAATACGGCAGGGTGGAATACTGATATTTCCGCGCATACTCTCTTGGGTGGAGCGTCCGGCTCCCGTCTGCATGGTGGATGTAGTCTTCCAGATAATCCAGCACCTCACCGGCTATCTTTTTGATGTTGCGGATAGTCTCGTTGTATTCGTCCTGGTCCACCACGACATTCGCGCTATCGAGGTATTCCGTCTTCTCGACCAGCACCATCTTCGAATAGTCCAAACCCGACTTCGTGCGGCGGGAGCGCTCTGTCCCGCTGAACAGGAAAGCGTTTTTGTGATGGATGGAAGATCGATATGGAACGCAGATGAAATAGTCCAGATGCAGGTCGATGAGCAGGCAGCTATAGGGCCGTCCCTTCTTATACATCAGTTCCGGATACCGATGGGACGGGTAGTCCCGGATGAACTCTGTCGAGAGTTGATAGATTGCAACTTCAAATTCCATGTCCTGCCTCTTTCAACCAAAAAGCGGGGCCAGCCTTTCAGCTGACCCCGCCTGAACGCTTCGCCCGGTCAATTTTTATTTTACCGATGTGTCAGAACCGTCACACATCATCATCACTCGGTCAGTTTTTATTTTACCGACGAGTCAGAACCGTCACTCGTCTTCTTCAGCGAAGGAGAACAAGGCTGCGAAGCCTTTTCTCACTTACAGTATATCATATTTTATGCGAAAGGGCAACACTTTTTCAGCTCTGCTGCGGCTGGTCGCGGAACACGATCTCACCGGTGGCGCTGTCCATGGACTCGACGATGGCGAGGCTCTCCAGCTGGATGCCCTTGCTGCGGATGAGGTCGCCGCCCTGCTGGAAGCCCTTCTCGACGGCGATGCCGATGCCCTCGACGGTGGCACCGGCCTTCTCGGTCAGCTCCAGCAGACCCAGCAGGGCGCAGCCGTTGGCCAGGAAGTCGTCGATGATGAGGACGTGGTCCTCGGGGGTGAGGAACTTCTTGGAGACGATAACATTATAAATTTTCTTGTGGGTGAAGGACTGGATCTTCGTCTCGTAGTTGTCGTAGTCCAGGTTGATGCTCATGGACTTTTTGGCGAACACCACCGGCACGTTGAACTCGCTGGCCACCACAGCCGCGATGCCGATGCCGCTGGCCTCGATGGTGAGCACCTTGTTGATGGGCTTGCCATCGAACAGGCGCTTCCACTCCTTTGCCATCTCGCGGAACAGCGGGATGTCCATCTGATGGTTGATGAAGCTGTCCACCTTGAGCACGTTGCCCTCACGCACGATGCCGTCTTTGCGGATGCGGTCTTCCAGCATTTTCATAGTTCGTCTCTTCCTCCCAATTTCCCTGTCACAAAACGGTCGATATTTCATATCAGTATACCGGATACTCTCCCGGTTGGCAAGGCTTTTTCTGCCCAAATTTGACTCGTTCTCTCCGGTTTTTTCAGCCCTTTCGATTATAAGTATGACTTTTGCGGTACAGTCTGTGTCTCAGGGCGGGCGATTTGTGCAGTTGTCTCTTGTTTTCTGCGCAAAATCGAGTATACTGGTAGCAACCGTAAACGGCTTGCTGCGGCCGACGAGGGCCGCACCGGGAAAAGGAGTCAGTATATGAAGACAGGGTTAGTATTAGAGGGCGGTGCCATGCGGGGGATGTTCACCGCAGGCGTTCTGGATGTCCTGATGGAGCACGGCCTCACCACCGACGGCACCATCGGCGTGTCGGCGGGCGCGGTGTTCGGCTGCAACTTCAAGTCGCACCAGATCGGCCGCGTCATCCGCTACAACACCGAATATTGCAACGACAAGCGCTACGCCAGCTTCCGCAATCTGCTGCGCACCGGCAACCTCTACAGCGAGGATTTCTGCTACCACGAGGTGCCGGAAAAGCTGGACCCCTTCGATGAAGAGGCCTTCCGCGCTTCGCCCATGGACTTCTTTGTCGTCTGCACCGACCTGCGCACCGGCGACCCCATCTACCACAAGTGCCGCAGCGGCGACGCCGAAGACGTGCGCTGGATGGAGGCCTCGGCGTCCATGCCGCTGGCGGCGAAGGCCGTCCGGATCGGCCACTACTCCCTGCTGGACGGCGGCGTGGCCGACTCCATCCCCGTCCGCTTCTTCGAGAGCCTGGGTTACAAGCGGAACCTCATCATCCTGACCCAGCCCAAAGGCTTTGTGAAAAAGAAGAACCCCATGCTACCCGCCATCCGTGCGCGGTATCTGCGCTATCCGGCCTTCGTGGCAGCGGTGGCCGACCGTCACGAGCGATACAACGAGGCCCTCTCCTACATCGCCATGCAGGAGGCCTCCGGCAAGGACTATGTCATCCGCCCGCCCATCCCTCTGGAGATCGGCGCTATGGAGCGCGACCCGGCCCAGCTGCGCCGGGTCTACGAGACGGGCCGCGCCGTGGCGGAGAACCAGATCGATAAGATAGAGGCGTTCCTGAACGATGTGAAGCTTTCCCCCGAAGCTTAAGCCTCTCCCTTTGGGAGCAACGGCGACGACCGCCGCCAGCGGTGGAAACAGGGAGAAGCTGTTGGGGCCGCGGCCAGCAGGATACGAGCGGCAGCGAAGCAGACGCTGGGAGCCGCAACCCGGGCAGTGCCACCGAAGGTGGCGGAGAGGGCAAGCCCGCTTATCAAGAGTTCTCTACACAGCGATGGGCATTGGCTTTTGTCAGAGCGATGCCATCGCTGTTTTTTTGTTTCTCTGTGGCATCCTTGCCCTCTCAGGCGCTTCGCGCCAGCTCCCCCAGAGGGGGAGCCTCTGGCGTGTCGGCCAGGCCCATGCTGGACGAGCAAAGTTTCTTTATATTGAAAACAGCAGTGCCCTGCTACAGAGGGCAGCAGCTTCAGAACAATGTTCCTTGTCAAGCTGCTGCTAATCTCTGTAGCAGGGCACTATTTTTTACGTTATATTCGGCTTCCGGTGTCCAGTAGAAGTGACCCGGCCTGCCAAGGGCTCCCCCTCTGGGGGAGCTGTCACGCCTGCGGCGTGACTGAGAGGGTCACTGCATATCCGTCTCAGAGATGGGGGTATCCAGCTCATCGGCGGGGGCGTCCGCCGTCTCGGGCTGTTTGCCCTTCTTCTCCCTGCGGGGATTTTCGCCCTTCGGGCCGCGCTTCGACTTGATGCGCTTTGCCAGCAGCAGGAGCAGCACCAGCAGGGCTGCGCCGCCGGCGCAGAAGGCCCAGACGGGGAGCTTTGCGGGGACGAAAGCTACTTCGACCTCGGTGCCTGTGGTAGTGAAGGTGGTGTAGCTGCCGAAGCTGCCCGTCTCCACCTTATGCCAGCTGCCGTCAGCCTGCTTGACGTAGACCTTGCCCTTGGCCTTGCCGGGGGTCAGATAACGGATCTGGTGGGTCTCATTGCCGTCATCGGTGAACTCCAGCAGCCACTGCTCTGTCACACCGTGGACATCGGCTGTGATGTCCTGCTGGGTGACCTGCACGGCGTTGGAACCGCCGAAGAAGCCGTCCACGAAGAAAACGGGGCGTCCGTTCTCGCGGGTGACGCTGCTGCTCAGAGACGGGATGTAGGGCGTGTACTCCACATTGACCACGGTGTCGGTGTGGAGCTGGTCGAGGACGGGTGTGCTCCACTCGGCGTAGTATCCATTCTTCTGGGGGATCTCGGGGTAGTCGGCCAGAGTGAAGGACGCACCGTAGTCAAAGCTGATCTTCTTGATGGTATGGCCGTCGGCCTTGAAGGTCAGGGTCAGCTTGCGGAAGGAGTCCGGCACATTCTCCTGAGCCAGCAGGGTCTCATAAGCGACCGGCTCTGCCTGACCGACGCGGCTCAGGCGGTCGATGCCCTGCAGATCGTCGGAGACGAAGAGGTTGCCATAGAAGCCGCCGTCCTGTCCGCCGGAGACAGCGCCCACGTACTGCCGGCCTTCCAGCACAGAGACGATGGCGCGGTTGTTGATGGCGATGAGGCTGCCGTCGGTGAGGTCGCTGTCGGTACCCTGACCGACGATGCCGCCGATGTACTTTTCACCGCTGAGGGCGCATTTTGCCCAGTTGCTGCGGAGCTTGGCGCTGGCCGCACCGGCAATGCCGCCCACCTGATTGACGCCGGTGACGTCGCCGTAGGACTCGCAGGCCGTCACAAGGCCCAGCTCCTCCTGACCGACGATGCCGCCGACCATGTCCTTCTTGGCGGTGATGCTGCCCTCGTTGATGTTGCCGATGAGGACGGCGCTGACGGTATAGGAGGTGCGCAGCAGCGAAGTGCCGTCGTCCTTGTTGTCCTCCTCGGGGTCCAGCAGGTTCTCGACGCCCATGGTACCGGCGATGCCGCCCACGTTCATGTCGGCGTCGATGGTGCCGCGGTTGATGCTGTTCTCGATCTTGCCGTCGGACTGGGAAGCGATGAGGTCTTCCGACTCATCCTCGTAGATGGTCTTGCTGCCCGGGTCGCTGATCTCTTCCACGGCGTCCAGCATCAGGTTGGACACGACGCTGACCTGTGCGGTCACGGCGCGCATCTTGTCGGTCAGCTGGTTGCTGGCGGTGCGCATGGTGCTGTTGATGTCGTCCATCTTGTCGTTGATGGCGCTGACAGCATCAAAGAGGGAGTCCTTGGTGTTGGTCAGCTCTGCCGAGGGACGAGGCACCTTGATGGGGTCCTGCTGGTTGAGCCAGTGGAGGATGTCGCGGGTCTGGCCCATCATATCGGTCAGGCCGCCGAGGCCGTCCTGCATCTGGCCCAGAGCCACGGAGGTATGCGCCAGCGTTGCGCTGGTGAGGGCGGCGTCGGTCTTGAGCAGGTCGAGGGAATCGCTCAGGTCATCCATGGCGTCGCTCAGCTTGTCGGAAGCATCGCTCAGCTGATCGAGACCATCCTTGATGCTGCCGCCGCCGTTATTGCCGATCCAGTCCTTGATGTTGCCCATGATGCCGTCGGTGATGCTGCCCATGCCGTCCAGTGCGTCAGAGGCTTTGGTCAGAGCCGCAGCCAGCTCGGGGTGGTCGGAGGCCGAGACGGACTTGGCAGCGCTGCCCACGATGCCGCCCATCTGGGTGGCAATGGTAGAGATGGTGCCGATGGCACTTGCGATTTGGGAAGTAGCACGGGCAATGTCACTGTCATTGGACAGGAGGGACGCCGTGCGCAGCAGGCCCATGCCTGCGGTGACGGCCTTCATTGCCGGGGCCATGCCGCTGCCCAGCGTGAAGACGCTGGCCACGGAGTTGGCCACCTTCAGCAGCTCGATACCATTCTTGAGGTACTTATCCGACTTCTTCTCGGCAGAGAGAGAGTCGTAGCCGGTCAGGATGGTGGAGATCGCCTGCGAGGCAGCGCTGTCATCGCCGGTATCGACAGACTCCAACAGCTTTTTGATACCCTCAGAGATAGCCGACATCCCGTCACGGCCATCCTCGGCCGCGTCGCTCACCTTGTCCAGACCGGAGCTGGTCTTGCCGAGGGCGTTGGATGCCATCAGCATCTCAGCGGCCATCTCGCGCATGGCCCACTTGAGGTTTCCGGTGGCGTCGGTCAGCTTGGTCATGGCATCTTCGCCGGTGTCCATGACGGGTTCGAGTTTGGTGAGGGTATCAGCCAGCAGAGTGGAGGCGCGGTCGATCTCGTCGGCCACCTCGTCGCCGTAGTCACTGGCCTGGTCGTCCAGCTGACGGGCCGCTGCAATGGCGGTGTCCATCTGGCTGGTCATGGCGCTGAAGGAGTTGGAGATGCTGGTGGTGGAGTTCTCGACGACGCCGGTGGTGTCATCGACAAGGCCGCGCAGAACCTCCAGCTCCGAACGGAGACGCTTGATGGTGTCCTTGGAGAGGTCCAGCTCCCGGTAAGGCTCCGCCTGACCGGCGATGCCGCCCACGTCCTTGCGGCCCAGAACACGGCCCTGGTTGACACAGCCGGATACGAGGCCGTCGGTGCGGCCCACGATGCCGCCCACATTGTAGCCAACATGCTCGTAGCCGATGGTGCCGGTGTTGACGCTGGTCAGGATCATGCCGGAGGAGCGGCCTGCGATGCCGCCGGTGTCGGTGGCGACGTTGGTGACGGAATTGGTGGCGTCGTCATCGGCGGCAGCCATCTTGTTGTTGATGTAGTCCACCATCTTGGCGGTGAAGCCGTCGGTGTCGAGAGAGGCTTCCGGATATTCGGTGTTGATGCTGCCCACATTGGTGCAGCCGGTGATGGCGCCGAGGTTATAGCCTGCGATGCCGCCGGTGGAAGATTTGCCGGTGACGATGGCGCGGGCCGTGCTGTGGTCGATGGTGCCTTCGGACTCGTTGCGGCCCACGATGCCGCCCACCTCGCTGTCGCCGGTGACGACGCCGGTGAACTGGCAGCTGATGAGGGTGCCGTGGTTGATGCCTGCGATGCCGCCGGTGGTGGTGTCGGCAGAGTCAGAGACAGACACGACACCGCGGACGCTCAGGGACTCGATGGAGCCCTGTTCCTCCACGATGCCGAAGAGGCCCGCCGGGGAATACTGGCCCGTAATGGTCAGGTCCGAGATGGTGTGGCCATTGCCCTTGAACTGTCCGCTGAAGGACGGGATTGGCTCCCACAGCATCCCCTCGAGGGAGAGGTCTTTCTGTAGAATAACCGTCTTGCCCACCGACCACTGGTCGTAGGCACAGCTCCCGGCCAGCGAGAGCAGGTCCGAGACGCTGTTGATGTAAATGGTATCGCCGTCGTCGGACGCGAACACCGGCAGTGCGATGCTCAGCGCCAGCACAGCGGCCAGAAGCGCAGCCGTCAGGCGGCGCAGCAGATGGTTACTGGTCTTCATTCTGCACCTCCTGTTGTTTATTGTCGTCCAGTTCCTGAGAGACGTTGCCCGAGATGACGGTCAGCTGGACATCGCCGTCCACGATGGCGTTCATCGTACCGGCCACGGAGCCGTGGATCTCGCCCTGCACGATGCCGTTGACCCGCATACGGCCATTGCCGCTGCTGCGGGCCACCAGCTTCGGCACGGCAAAGGAGGTACGGTCCACGATGCGGGTGCCGATGAGCAGGATCTGGGGCAGGACGAAGAGGACGAGGAGGATGGAGATGATGGTGCCGCGGCCCAGACACTGGCCGATGCCCACGATGCAGGCGTCGGAAGTCATCCGGCCGATGAGGAGGCCGGACACGGTCATGATGGTGCCGGAAGTCAGGATGGTCGGGAACGCGAAGTTGATGGTCTCTATCATGGCCTGCTTGTGCTCCATCTTATCCTTCAGCTCGTTGAAACGGGTAGCAATGACGATGGCGTAGTCGATGTTCGCGCCCATCTGGATGGAGCTGACGATGAGGTAGCCCATGAAGTAGAGGTTGGTCCCCATGAAATACGGGAACGAGAAGTTTACCCAGATAGCGCCCTGGATGACCACGATGAGCAGGATGGGCATACCGACGGACTGGAAGGTGAATAGCAGCACCAGCAGGACGATAAAGATGGACACGACGTTGACGACGACATTATCGATGGCGAAGGACTTCTGGAAATCGTACTCGTTGGTGGCGTCACCGGCCATGTAGAGCTCGCCGTCCGGGTAATACTTCCGGGCGATGGAGCGGATGGTGTCGGTGAACTCATAAGTAGTCTGGCCGGGTTCCAGAGAGGGGCTCAGGTAGATGAGGACGCGGTTGTAGTCGTCGCCCTGCAGCTGGGCCAGTGCGCTCTCCATCTGGTCGCGGGCGTCGTGGAGGTCGTCCAGGTCTTCCTGAGAGAGGGAGACGATGCCGGTGTCGGCCTCGTCGCAGACGTAGAGGAACATATCCACGAGCGGCACTTTATAGGAGGCGAAGTTGCCGATGACCTGGCCGTACTCCTCGTTCTCGATGGCGTAGGCGGTGTAGATCATCTGGGCGGCCTCGTAGTCCAGGTCGGCCATCTCGGAGAACTGGCGGGCGGTGAGCTTGTCTTCCAGCATATAGCCGTCCTGGGCCTCGATGTTGGACAGACCCTTGGTGGAGTCTATTTCATCATAGCGTTCCAGCTCCTCCAGCATCTTTTTCTCGATGCTGTAATCGTCGCTCTTGGGGTAGACGAGTGCCACGAGGTTCGACTTGGTGAAGTTCTCTTCGATCATCTGGTCCGCGATGAGGGATTCGTTCATCTTCGGCACCTTGATGACATCGTAGCCGTAGGCGTAGGGGCAAAGGTTCGAGAAGTGGTAACCGATGAGGATGACCACCAGGAAGATGACAGGGATGACCTTGCGGGTGCGCCATGCAAAGCGGCCCACGAAGGGGATCTCCGGCACGAAGTTCCTGTGCCTGGTCTTATCCATGTAGGGTCCGAAGAGCATCAGCAGGCCGGGCATGACCACGAACACCGAGAGCATCGCAAAGAGGATGGACTTGATGAGGCAGACGGCCATATCGGAGCCGATGCGGAACTGCATGAACAGCATAGCCACAAGGCCGCCGACGGTGGTCAGGGAGCTGGAGCTGATCTCGGGGATGCTCTTGCTCAGGGACTCGATGACGGCCTCCTTCAGGGGCATGGTCTGGTGTTCTTCCTTGAAGTGGTTGCAGAAGATGATGGCGTAGTCCAGCGACAGCGCCAGCTGCAGGATGTTCGTGACCGAGTTGGACACGAAGGAGATGGTGCCGAGCAGGAAGTTTGTACCCATGTTCAGGATCATGCCCACCACGAAGGTGAGGATGAGGACAGGCACCTCGGCGTAGGTCTGGGACGTCAGGAGCAGGACGATGACGATGATGACGGCAACGTACACCATGATGACCCGTACCTCGGCATCAATGGTCTCCTGCTGGGTGTTGCCCAGCGAGGTGGAGACGTAGATGTCGTAGTCGGCGAGGTATTCCTTCACCCGGTCGAGGGCCTCGAGGCACTGGTCATCGTCCTCGGGGTAGTCGAAGGTGATGGAGTAAAGGGCCGACACTGCGTCCTTATTATAATGGTCGGTGGTGTCGTCGTAGTCCAGCATCTGGACTCCCTTGAGCTCGGTGAGCCGGTCGGAAAGCTCATCGGCCTCAGCGGGCGTGATGTTGGCCACCATGATGTCGGCAGAGCCGTAGGTCGTGAACTGCTCGTCCATGATGTCGAGACCCATGCGGGTCTCCGAGGTCTTGGGCAGGTAGGTGGTCATGTCGGTCTCGACCTTGACCCACCGCACCGAGAACACCGTGAAGATGGCAGCCAGAATGACAAACAGGAACACAAGGTTGCGGCGTTCCACGATCTGGCGCGCAAGCTTGTGCATGAAGTCTATCTGTGGTTTTTCGTGTTCGTTCAAAGCGTCCGTCCTCCTTTGTCGTGATTTTTTTGCAGTTTCATCCCCGGGGATGGGCTGCGCAGTCGTCTCATAAACAACCTCCGTCCGATAAACTACATTTGGTGATTTTGTGAAAATTCGAAGAGAAATATTTGTACAAATGATATAATAGAGCGCTGCCCATCAAAAAGCAAGCGGCAAAACCGCGCGAATGATAAAATTTGCTTGTTCTTAGCTACCCTCTCAGTCATCGCTGCGCGATGCCAGCTCCCCCGGAGGGGGAGCCTTTGGCAGGCCGGGCCACTTTCTACTGCCTGCCTGAAGCCCGATATGGCGCAAAAGGGCGGGCCTCGCTACAGAGGGCAGCGACTTCTGGACAACGCTCCTTGTCAAGCTGCCGTGAGCCTGGACAGCGGAGCACTACCGTTCCCGAGACATCGTGCTTTGCTCGTCCAGTGGTAACTTGACCGACATGCCAAGGGCTCCCCCTTTGGGGGAGCTGGCGCGAAGCGCCTGAGAGGGCTAGTGTTTCCGTTTCCTGCGCGGCCCCGCATTGACGTAGCCGAACACTGTGCCGCAGACGCCGCCGACGATGTGCATGAAGTTGGCCACGTTGTCCCGCACAAAGATGATGTCATAGATCTGCTGGCCCAGATAGAGCGCCGCCACCAGCAGCATGGTGACGGGGATGCCGCCCGAGAAGCCGGACAGGGATGCCAGCATGATGAGCATGAAGACGATGCCCGACGCGCCCAGAAGCGCCGTGCGAGGGAACAACGCACACTGCAGAATGCCCGAGATGAGGGCCGTGAGCAGGATGCCTTTGAGCAGGGGCAGGCTGCCGTACTTTTCTTCCATCGGCGGGCCGACGACGAGGAGAAGCAGCATATTGTTCAGGAAATGGTCCCAGCTGCCGTGGCCCAGCACATGGCCGAAGAGCCGGATGTAAAACAGCGGGTCTTTCAGCGAGGAACGGTAGACGCTGAACAGATGGGTGGTCGTCCAGCCGCCGGTGTACTGGCCCAGGAACAGCACCCCCAGTGAGAGGAGGAAAAATGTCAGGATGACCGGCGAATTGTACTGCACAGACAGCGTGAATTTGGGTCGTTTCGTAGTTATTTCCTTCTTTCCCGGCCCGTCCGGGGCCGCAGTATGAGTGATACGACCATCATATCATAATCTTCAAGGTTTTTCCACAACTTTCGTCGGCTCAGCCCCGGGTCTGCTCCCAATAGGCCCCCATGCTCTGACCGGGCTGGTCGGTGACTTCGTCGCTGAGGTAGTCCGCGAGGCCCACGGCGGCAGGCTGCCAGCTGCGGGCTGCCTCTACTGTGGGGTACTCCACCTCGGCGTACCAGAACTCCGTCGGCTGGCCCTCGTCCACATGATTCACTTCCAGCACCGCACCGTCCGGCAGCAGGTAGCTGCGGCGGAGCTTCGGGATAAGGGGCCTGCCGATGATCTTCGTCTCGAGGTCATTGAAAAGCGCAGGGTCGATGTCCCGCTCGATCTCTTCCCTCGCCAGCCCGCCGCCCGACTTGAAGCAGAGGACGTAGTGGGTCTTGCCTCCCGTCAGGGCCTCTTCCCGGATGCGGACGGTGGGCCGCACACTGATGTAGCCCTGCCGCATGGCAAACTCCTCTTTCAGCGGCAGCCCCTCCGGCCAGCCGTTCACCATCCACTTGCGCTCGATCTCCATGATGTTTTCCTTCCTTTCGGTGGTTTTTGTATTTATTCTAACATATTTTTATGGTATTATAAATGGTGAGTTAGCCCTCTCAGTCTCGCTATCGCTCGCCAGCTCCCCCAAAGGGGGAGCCACTGGCGGGCCGGTCCACTCTGAGCTGGACGCCAAAAGCCCAATAGAGCGCAAAAGGGCGGGCCTTGCTACAGAGGGCAGCAGCTTCTGGACAAGCGCACCTTGTCAAGCTGCCGTGAATCCAGACAGCGGAGCACTACTGTTTCCGATACATCGTACTTTATTCGTCCAGCGTTGGCCCGTCCGACACGCCAGAGGCTCCCCCTCTGGGGGAGCTGGCGCGAAGCGCCTGAGAGGGCTTCTGCCGGGCCAGCATTCTTTCTAAAAGGAGCAACCATGAAATCAGAACGCAGCTATCCTATTTATAAAGTAAACAAAAAAGCCGAGGCCAGCCTTGTGGGCGGGCATCCGTGGGTATACGAGAACGACATCCTCGAGTTCCCGGAGGCAGAGCCCGAGAACGGCACCCTTGCCGACGTGGTGAGCCCGAAGGGCGCTTACCTCGGCACCGGCTTCGTCTCTCTCAAGAGCAAGATCCGCGTCCGCCTCATCTCCCGCAACGCCAACGACACCTTCGACGCCAGCTTCTGGCGCCGCCGCGTCGAGTACGCCTGGGCCTACCGCAAGACCGTCCTCGAGCCCGCCGACCTGTCGGCCTGCCGGGTCATCTTCGGCGAGGCCGACCAGTTCCCCGGCCTGACCGTGGACCGCTTCAACAACATCCTCGTCACCCAGACCCTCAGCGTCGGCATGGAAAAGCTGAAGCCTGTCCTCTTCCCCCTCCTCGCCGAAGTGCTGCGGGCCGACGGCCAGACCATCGACGGCATCTACGAGCGAAATGATGAGGCCCTGCGTGCCAAAGAGGGCCTCGAGCAGAGCAAGGGCTGGTTCGAGCTGCCGGGTGAGAGCCACCCCGCCTCCACCCAGACCGAGATCTGCGAGAACGGCGTCTACTACCACGTCGATTTCGAGAACGGCCAGAAGACCGGCTTCTTCCTCGACCAGAAGTACAACCGCCGGGCGGTCGCCCGCCTCGCCGCCGGCCACACCGTGCTGGACTGCTTCACCCACACCGGCAGCTTTGCCCTCAACGCAGCCAGCGGCGGCGCAGCCCGGGTCACGGCAGCGGACATCAGCGCCGACGCCATCGCCATGGCTCAGCGGAACGCGGAGCGCAACGGCCTGACCAACATGGACTTCCTCTGCGAGGATACCTTCGAGCTGCTGCCCCGCCTCGAAAAAGAAGGCCACCCCTACGATTTCATCATCCTCGACCCGCCGGCCTTCACCAAAGCCCGCCGCACGGTGGAAAACGCCATGCGGGGCTACAAGGAGATCAACTACCGGGCCATGAAGCTCCTGCCCCGGGGCGGCTACCTCGCCACGGCAAGCTGCTCTCATTTTGCCACCGAGGAGCTGTTCATCAAGATGCTGCGCTCCGCCGCAAAGGACGCTCACCGCCAGCTGCGCCAGATCGAAGTGCGCCAGCAGGCCCCCGACCACCCCATCCTCTGGGGCGTACCGGAGACGAACTATCTGAAGTTTTTCCTGTTTCAGGTCATCTGAAGCCTCTCCCTTTGGGAGAGGTGGCATTGCGAAGCAATGACGGAGAGGGCAAGCCCGGTACTATAGAGTCTCCGCACAGCGATGAGCAGAGCCTTTGTCAGAGTGATGCTATCGCAGCGTCCGTATTTCTCTGTCAGCGTCCTTGCCCTCTCAGTCACCTCCGGTGACAGCTCCCCCAAAGGGGGAGCCTTTGCTCGCAATAGTCATACCATCCGCGCAATACTCCAAAAAATCGGGAGTCAGTTTGTGCAGAATCGTCAAATCTGTCTATTGCGTTTTTCGCCCCGTTCGGCTATAATCATCGCATAGACAGCAACGACGCTGTGAGTCACCTCCTGACTCGCAGCGTCGTTTCGTTTAACTCGATATTTCGCGGGAGAGCCCGCCTCTTTCCGCGTAAAAATCCGCGACCAGCTGAAGTATTTCAATTCAAGTAAGGAGTAGGATTTATGGCAGCAAATGTTATGGAGATCTACGGCAGCAAGGTGTTCAACGAGCACGTCATGAAGGAGCGCCTCCCCAGCGCTACCTACAAGAGCCTCGAGAAGACCCTGCACAAGGGCGCACCTCTGGACATCGAGGTGGCAAACGTCGTGGCCAGCGTCATGAAGCGCTGGGCCATGGAGCTGGGTGCCACCCACTACACCCACTGGTTCCAGCCGCTGACCGGCATTACCAGCGAGAAGCATGACGGCTTCGTCTCCCCCGTGGGCGACGGCACCGCCATCATGGAGTTCAACGGCAAGGAGCTGGTGCGCGGCGAGCCCGACGCCTCTTCCTTCCCCTCCGGCGGCCTGCGCGCCACCTGTGAGGCCCGCGGCTACACCGCATGGGACCCCACCAGCTTCGCTTTCGTAAAAGATGACGTCCTCTGCATCCCCACTGCATTCGTCAGCTACACCGGCGAGGCGCTGGACAAGAAGACTCCCCTGCTGCGCTCCATGAACGCGCTGTCCAATCAGGCCATCCGCGTCCTGAAGCTCTTCGGCAAGGACGTGGATTACGTCTCCACCACCGTCGGCCCCGAGCAGGAGTACTTCCTTATTAAGAAGGAAGACTACGAGGCCCGTCAGGACCTCATCCTCACCGGCCGCACCCTCTTCGGCGCACCTTCTGCCAAGGGTCAGGAGCTGGAAGAGCACTACTTCGGCGTCATCCGCCCCGAGGTCTCCGCTTTCATGAAGGAGCTGGACGAAGAGCTGTGGAAGCTGGGCATCCCCGCCAAGACCAAGCACAACGAAGTAGCTCCCTGCCAGCATGAGCTGGCCCCCATCTTCGACACCACCAACGTCGCCATCGACCACAACCTGCTGACGATGGAGATGATGAAGAAGCTGGCCCCCAAGTACGGTCTGGTCTGCCTGCAGCACGAGAAGCCTTTCGAGGGCGTCAACGGCAGCGGCAAGCACAACAACTGGTCTATGTCCACCACCCACGAGAACCTGCTGGACCCGGGCGACACCCCCATGGAGAACCTGCAGTTCCTGGTCTTCCTGGCCGCCGTCATCAAGGCTGTCGATGAGTACGCCGACCTGCTCCGTACCTCCGTCGCCACCCCCGGCAACGACCACCGTCTGGGCGCCAACGAGGCACCTCCGGCCATCATCTCCATCTTCGTGGGCGAAGAGCTGGAAGCCGTCATCGACGCCATCGCTTCCGATTCTCCCTACGCCGGCCCCGTCAAGATGAAGATGGACCTCGGCGTCGATGTCCTGCCCAAGTTCAGCAAGGACACCACCGACCGCAACCGTACTTCTCCTTTCGCCTTCACCGGCAACAAGTTTGAGTTCCGTATGCCCGGCTCCGCCGAGAACCTGAGCGACTGCAACACCATCCTGAACACCGCCGTCGCCAAGGAGCTGAAGGGCTACGCTGACGAGCTGGAGAAGGCCGACGACTTCACCAGCGCCGCCATCGCCCTCGTCAAGCGCACCATCCGCGACCACCGCCGCGTCATCTTCAACGGCAACGGCTACACTGCCGAGTGGGAAGAGGAAGCAGCAAAGCGCGGCCTGCCCAACAAGAAGAACACCCCCGCCGCTCTGCCCGCCCTCATCGAGCCGAAGAACATCGCCCTGATGGAGGACTTCGGCGTCCTGACCAAGGTGGAGATGGAGAGCCGCTACGAAGTTGAGATGGAGCACTACTCCAAGATCATCAACATCGAGGCCCTGACCATGCTGGAGATGGCCCGCAAGCAGCTGCTGCCCGCCGTCAACGCCTACATGAGTGAGGTCGCCAACACCGCCGCCTCCAAGCTGGCCGTCAGCGAGAATCTGAGCGTCCGCAGCGAGACGAAGGCACTGACCCGCCTGTCCGCTGACGCCGACGCCATGAGCGACGCTGTGGACGAGCTGCAGGCTGCCGTCAATGCCGCAAAGGCCCTCTCCGACGAGAGCGCAAAGGCCGTCGCCTTCCACGACGACGTTCTGCCCAAGATGGATGCCCTCCGCGCCGCCGCCGACGACGCCGAGACCATCTGCGGCGAGGACTACTGGCCTCTGCCCAGCTACAGCAAGATGCTCTACTACGTCTGATCTTCACATACCAGCGTAGAATAAAGCACCACCGGCTGAGGCGCTTATCTGAGCCATTCTCCTTTTCCTATTTCTTACACCAGCCTGAAGACCTGCCTCTGTACAGAGGCAGGCCTTTGGGCGTTTTTTAAGAAGACATACTTTTCAGAGGACACACACCTATGAGTTATACGACACAGCAGGACATCCTCGATTTCGTCGAGGACAACAACGTAAAATTTGTCCGCTTCGCGTTCTGTGACATCTTCGGCTTCCAGAAGAACATCGCCGTGCTGGCAAGCGACCTTCCCAAGGCGCTGGAAGATGGCGTCTGCTTCGACGGCAGCGCCATCGCGGGCTTCATGCACGTGGAAGAGAGCGACCTGGTGCTCCGGCCCGACCTGTCCACCATGACCATCCTGCCCTGGCGCACGGCTGAGGGCCGGGTGATGCAGTTCTTCTGCGACGTGGAAAAGCCGGACAACACCCCCTTCGGCGGCAACTGCCGCGGCTTTCTGCGGGACATCAACCGCCGGTTCAAGCAGCTGGGCCTGCGCTGCAACGTCGGCACCGAGTGCGAGTTCTATCTCTTCGAGAACGACGACCGGGGCCGTCCCACCCGCATCCCCATCGACGCAGGCGGCTATTTCGACGTAGCGCCGCTGGACGCCGGCGAGAACATCCGCCGGGACATCTGCCTGACCATGGAGCAGATGGGCCTTGCCCCCCAGCACAGCCACCACGAGAACGGCCACGGCCAGAATGAGATCGATTTCCACTACGCCGGCCCCCTCAAGACCGCCGACAACATCTTCCTGTTCAAGCAGATCGTCCGGGCTGTGGCGGCCAGCAACGGCTTCCACTCCAGCTTCCTGCCGAAGCCCCTGCCCGACCAGGCCGGCAGCGGCCTCCACATCAACCTCTCGTTGACCATGGACGGCAAGAACCTCTTTGAGGGCGACATCGCCCCCGACAGCATCCCCGGCAGCTTCATGGCGGGCATCCTCCGCCACAGCCGGGAGCTGACGGCCTTCACGAATCCCCTGCCCAACAGCTACCTCCGCTTCGGCTGCGACGAGGCTCCCCGCTACGTGAGCTGGAGCCGCCAGAACCGCAGCCAGCTGGTCCGCATCCCGCAGGTGAAGGGCGACAACTGCCGCATGGAGCTGCGCAGCCCCGACCCCGCCTGCAACCCCTACCTCGCCATCGGCCTCGTGTTGGCAGCAGGCCTCGACGGCATCGAGCACCGGATGGAGCTGTCTGCCCCTGTCAACCGCAACCTCTTTATCCCGAGCGAAGCCGCCGGTCTCGGTCTCGAGACCCTGCCCGCCTCGCTGGAAGAGGCCGTCGAGGTGGCCAGGAACAGCGAGTTCCTTCACAAATTCCTGCCCGACGAGCTGAGCCGCCGCTACTATGCCGAGGCTCTGCGCCGCTGCGAGGCGCTCAAGAACGCCTCCGACCCCGCCGAATATGAGCGCGTCCACTACTTCAATGCCATCTGATGCAGAATGACATAGGAAAGGAGTGAGCCGAATGGGACGTGCCCTGATCGTAAGCGCGGGCGCAAGCTCCAACGAATATATCTCCGCACGCCTGACGGAGCTGGGCTATGCGCGGCCCATCATCGTACCAAGTGCAGCGGAGGCGCGGCGGAGGATGCTGGAATCCGACTTTGAGCTCATCGTGGTCAACTCGCCGCTGCCGGATGAGTTCGGCCACGAGCTGTGCGCCGACGCCGTGGAGAAAACGGATGCCGGTGTGATATTTCTGGCCAAGGCCGCAGCCGCCGAGCAGCTTCTGACCCCGCTGAGCGAAGAAGGCGTTCTGCTGGTCACAAAGCCCTTCTCCAACACCTTCTTTTTGCAGGCCATCCAGATGGCCGCCGCCAGCAACCACCGCCTCCTGCTTTTGCGGCAGGAGAATCAGCGGATGCAGGAAAAGCTGGCGCAGGTGCGGCTGGTGAGCCGCGCCAAGTGCTGCCTCATCGAGCTGGGCCATATGACCGAGGCCGAGGCGCACCGCTACATCGAGAAAAAAGCGATGGACACCCGGCGCGACCGCGCCGAGGTCGCGCAGGAGATACTGGACTCCTACGACCCCGCGCAATAATCCGTATTGCGCCCCCACTGAGGGAAAGTATCTGCTTATCGTGCTATTCACGGCAAAGAATATCTGTAAATTAGAGGAGAACCATTATGGCAAAGTTTATTTTCGTGACCGGCGGCGTCGTCTCCGGTCTGGGCAAAGGCATCACCGCCGCCTCTCTGGGCCGACTGCTGAAGTGCCGCGGCCTCAAGGTGGCCAGCCAGAAGCTGGACCCCTACGTGAACGTGGACCCGGGTACCATGAGCCCCCTGCAGCACGGCGAGGTCTTCGTCACCGACGACGGCACCGAGACCGACCTGGACCTGGGCCATTACGAGCGCTTCATCGACGAGAATCTGAATAAGTATTCGAACCTCACCACCGGCAAGGTCTACTGGAACGTGCTGAACAAGGAGCGCCAGGGCGCTTACCTCGGCCAGACCGTCCAGATCATCCCCCACATCACCAATGAGATCAAGAGCTATATCTACAATCTGGCCTCTTCCACCGAGGCCGATGTGGTCATCACCGAGATCGGCGGCACCACCGGCGACATCGAGAGCCAGCCCTTCCTCGAGGCCATCCGTCAGGTGGGCCTCGAGCAGGGCAAGGAGAACTGCTGCTTCATCCATGTGGTGCTGGTGCCTTACATCTCCGGCTCCGATGAGTACAAGTCCAAGCCCGCACAGCACTCCGTCAAGGAGCTGCAGGGCATGGGCGTCAGCCCCGACATCATCATCCTCCGCGCCGACGGCAGCGTGGGCAGCGACATCCGCCGGAAGATCAGCACCTTCTGCAACGTCAAGCCGGAGTGCGTCATCGAGAACCTGACCATGCCCAGCCTCTATCAGTGTCCGCTGATGCTCCACACCGGCGGCCTCGACGACGTGGTGGTCAAGCAGCTGCATCTGGATGTTCCCCCCGCCGACCTCACCGAGTGGAAAGAGATGCTGGCCCGGATCGCCACCCGCAGCAAGACCTGCACCATCGCCCTCGTGGGCAAGTACGTCAAGCTGCATGACGCCTATCTGTCCGTCATGGAAAGCCTCTACCACGCCGGCTTCGAGAACGACAGCCAGGTGGAGATCAAGTGGGTCGAGAGCGAGGACCTGCCCGACCAGGCAGCCTGCAGGGAAGCCTTTGCGGACGTGGACGGCATCATCGTCCCCGGCGGCTTCGGCGACCGCGGCATCGAAGGCATGATACAGGCCGCACAGTACGCCCGCGAGAACGATGTCCCCTACTTCGGCATCTGCCTCGGTATGCAGATCATGGTCATGGAGTTCGCCCGCCACGTTCTGGGCTACGCCGACGCCAACTCCAGCGAGTTCACCCCCGAGGGTCATCACAACGTCATCGATCTGATGGCCGACCAGCAGGGCAACATCCCCAAGGGCGGCACCATGCGTCTGGGCAAGTACCCCTGCACCGTCCTGCCCGGCACCAAGATGGCCGAGTGCTACGGCCAGAGCGAGATCTGGGAGCGCCACCGCCACCGCTACGAGTTCAACAACGACTACCGTCAGGAGATGCAGGACGCCGGTCTGGTCATCTCCGGCACCAGCCCCGACGGCCGCCTTGTGGAGACCGTGGAGCTGCCGGGCCGTGACTTCCACCTCGGCGCACAGTTCCACCCCGAGTTCAAGAGCCGTCCCAACCGCGCACATCCCCTGTTCAAGGGCTTCATCGCAGCGGCGCTGAAGTTCAAGAAGGGCAAGATGGGGCACTGAGAGGTTGTACGAAGGAAAACCTGACCCTAAACCCAAAAGCACCCGCTTTCCACATCACTGTGGAGAGCGGGTGCTCTTTTTGCTATGATGCTATGTAGCCGTGCTTACTTGCTGGCCTTCGTGGTCTTCTTACGGGCAGCGGTCTTGCGGGCAGGCTTTGCAGCAGGAGCGGCCTCGGCGGGCTTTTCCCCGGCCTTGGCGGGTGCGGCTTCGGCCTTTGCCGCAGCGGACTTCGCAGCAGTCTTGGCGGCTGTCTTCTTTGCCGCAGGCTTTCTGGTGGTCTTCTTCACAGCAGGTGCAGCCTTTTCCTCAACCGGCTTTTCCTCGGCGGAAGCAGCGGCCTCGGCCTTGACCTCAGCGGGCTTTTCCTCCGCCTTGGGGGCGTGCTTTGCGCGGTCCTTCACCTCGGAGATGGTCCACAGCTGGTCCTCGCCGGCAGTCTCCTGCCAGATCTGGAGCACAGCGCCGTCCGCAGTACCCATGCCCACGGTGTCGATGCACTTGCCGGCAGCCCACATGGAGCGCAGGCGGACGGTGCCGGCCGGGGTGGGCTCCATCTTCCACATCTGGGAAGTGCCGCCCACGTCCTCCCACAGGTGGAGCCAGGTGCCGTTGGCAGTGCCGGTCATCATCAGGTCGATGAGCTTGCCGGAGGCGCGGTTGCGGATACGGTAGACGCCGTCGCCCTCGCGGACGAAAGCCCACTCCTGCTCGGGCTTGTGCTCGTACTTGCCCAGACGGATGTTGCCGCCGTCCTTGACGCTCTCCACAGCCTGAATGACGCTGCCGGTCTTGGCGGCGATGGTGTAGAAGCGGTCTGCTTCAATGATAGTCTGTGCCACAGATTTCATAAGATTTCCCTCCGTATCCCGGGGCAGGATCTCCCCGGAACTCTTCTCTGCGCTGTTTTTTATCTTCGCGCTTTTGTTTCTTTCCATAAATTATACCACTTGACGTGATTTTCTACAAGCAATTCGACCTTTCTTTGGCAAATTTGCCAAAAGGCATTCCATTTTCTCCCGCTTTTGCACTCAATACCCTAACTTTTTGCAACGGAGCCGACCGCCGTCGGCGCAGCGCCGCCATCTCGACATTTCCCCCGATCTGCGCTATACTTATTGTATATCTGCATTTTACCCGTTCTTTGCGCAAAGAGCGGTATTTTCTTTGATTTCCGAAAGTGAGGTATCTCTTCATGCCGTCTTCCCCCCGCACCGCATCCGACGCCGCCGAGCTGGAGCGCAGCAGGCTCCAGTTCGAGAAAATGACCCAGACCCCCGTGCCGAAGCTCATTCTCGGCCTCGCGGCCCCCACCATCCTGAGTATGCTCATCACCAGCATCTACAATCTGGCCGACACCTTCTTTGTGGGCCAGCTGTCCACCAGCGCATCGGGCGCGGTGGGCGTCGTGTCGAGCCTGATGGCCATTATTCAGGCCCTCGGCTTCATGCTGGGCCACGGCGCGGGCGGCATCATCAGCCGCAGCCTCGGCAGTCAGGACACCCATGCGGCCACAAAGTTCGCCTCCACCAGCTTCTTCACGGCGCTGACCTTCGGCGCAGTGCTGGCCGTTCTCGGTCTCGCTGCCCTGCCCGACTTCATGATGCTGCTGGGCAGCACCGACACCATCCTGCCCCACGCCTGCGCCTACGCGCGGCCCATCCTCATCGCGGCCCCGCTCATGATGTCGAGCCTCGTGATGAACAACATCCTCCGCTACGAGGGCAAGGCCAGCTTCGCCATGATCGGTCTCGTCACCGGCGGTGTGCTCAACATCGTGCTGGACCCCGTCTTCATCTTCGGCCTCGGCATGGGGACCGGCGGCGCAGGCACGGCCACCGCCCTGAGCCAGAGCATCAGCTTCTGCATCCTGCTTTCCATGTTCCTGCGGGGCAAGACCGTCAGCCGATTCCGCATCACCCAGGTCACCCGCAGCGCCCGGGACTTCGGGCAGATCTTCTTCAACGGTGCGCCCAGCTTCGGCCGTCAGGGCCTGAACAGCATCGGCAGTATGCTGCTGAACGTCGCCGCCCGCAACTACGGCGACGCTGCCGTGGCCGGCATGAGCATCGTGTCCCGCATCTTCCAGTTCGTGCTGTCGGTGGCGATCGGCGTCGGACAGGGCCTGCAGCCTGTGGCGGCCTTCAACTACGGCGCCCGCCGCTTTGCCCGGGTGCGGAAAGCGGCCATCTTCACCATCTCGACGGCTTTCGTCTTTATGGCGGTGCTCAACTCCCTCTGCTGGTTCAACGCCGAGCCCCTCATCCGCCTCTTCCGCGATGACCCCGAGGTCACCGCCGTGGCCCTGCCCGCCCTGCGGTATCAGTGCGTCGCCATGTTCTTGCAGCCCGTCATCATCGTGACGAATATGATGTTCCAGTCCATCGGCAAGTCGGGCCGGGCCACCTTCCTCGCCTGCTGCCGTCAGGGCGTCTGCTTCATCCCGCTCATCCTCACCCTGCCCCGCATCTGGGGCCTGAGCGGCATTGAGCTGTGCCAGCCCATCGCCGATGGCCTCACCTTCTGCATCTCGGTGCCTTTCCTGCTGCCCTTCCTGAAGGAATTGAAGGAACAGGGAGACGAAGAATAAGCTTGTCATAAAACTGTAACCAGGCCCGGCCACATTTCTGCAATGAAATGTCCGGGTCTTTCGTATATACTATAGATGGGAAAGTCAAATTCTGGGAGACTGTGAGGTGTTTCTATGAAGACCACTCTGCTTCGACTCAGCCGCCGCGCCGCCTGCCTCGTGCTGGCGGGCGGGCTGCTGGCGAGTTGTTCGCTGCTGCCTGCGGCGTCGCCCCGGCACGAGGGGACGGCGTCCTCGCAGGCCCCGCAGTATTACAGCGACGCATGGCTCAGCGATGACTCGCTCCACTACGTCTACTCTTACGCCGGGAACGGCGGCGGCACCATCCTCCGGGGCGGCAGGGTGCTCTACAAAGCCAGCAGCTCCGACAGCATCCAGCTGCTGAAGGACACCCTCACCGGCGAGACGGACCACTACCTCGTGGCCCACTCCACCCCCGGCACGGAGGAGCGCACTTCCACCCTTTACGACGCCGACGGCAATGCCGTCATGACCTTCCCCTATGCGGTGAACGCCACCCTCTCGGGCGGGCTGCTCATCCTGAACGATGCCGCCGACGTCTGGGCTTTCGAGAACGGCACCACCGGCGGCACTCGGGTGTACGACCTCGCCACAGGCGCCCAGCTTCCCGTACCCGAAACAGCGCTCGGCTGTCTCGTGGTGGACGAGGGCGGCCAGCGCCTCGTCTTCAACTGCTACGACCTGCCCGAGGGCCTTACTTACGCCTACGACGACCCCGACCAGCCGCTCCACCAGTATGTCCTCATCACCGACCGGGAGGGCAATGTGCTGATGCGGGAGGACGGCTGCACAGCCAACACCCTTGCATCGTATCGCGGCGTTTTTGCCGACTGGCTCGATTTGAGCTGGTTCCGCGGCTCAGACTGGGGCATCGCCCGCGAAGCCCTCTACAACGTCACCACCGGCGAACTGCTCACCGGCGAAGAGGACAGCGCCGTCTCGGCCTGCGGCGTGGGCGTCGCCTGCCTTCAGAGCCGTCAGGACAGCCGCTCCGTCCTCTACGATTTGAACAGCGGCGAGGCCGTGGAGCTGGGCCGCTTCGACTGGTGTGTGATGGACTACACGCCCGGCTGTGTCACCCTCCTCGGCAGCGATGACCCGGATAACCCCTACACCCTCATCGACCTCGCCAGCGGCGAAAAGACCGCCGTCCAGCGGAGCGACACGGACTACCACTCCGGTAATGTCGCTGTGCTGACGGCAAACAATGTCCTTAAAATCTATGACGGCACCACCGGCGCGCTGCTGACCGACGTAGAGGTGACGCCCGTCGAAGAGGGACACTATGTCAGTCTGACCGCTCTGCCCGACGGCTACGCCCTGCTGCAATACAACAGCGAGAACTACGACACCGTTGCCATCCAGACCTACAGCGGCGATGGGCTGCTCTGGTCGTCCGCCGGTGAGGCCCAGCAGTACACCTACGCCTCCTACCTCACCAACACCGCCAACGGCCCTCTGCTCACGGCCCACCGGGACAACAGCGACTCGTCGAACCTCTCCGACGTGCTGGACATGGAGGGCAATCTGCTTCTCCGCCGCCTCGGCAGCTGCTACAGCATCGACGATCTACCCGACGACTGCTTTATCGCGCGGCAGGGCTTCGACTACGGCCTGATGGACTCCACTGGCCAGTGGCTCTACCGCGAAAGCATCTTCTCCTCCCCCAGCGACGACGCTGGCGGGGGCTACCTGTACTGACACGGAGGTTTTTGATATGAAAGAGATGATCTCCCGCCGCAGCTTCCTGCGCGTGATGGGCCTCGGCCTCGGGGCGGCGATGCTCACCGCCTGCAAGACCGGCACGGCGGACTCCCCCGCCGACTCTCCGGCAGCGTCCGTCCCCGACCCGGACACGCCCGTCCCCTTCCTGACCGAGGACGAGTTCCCCCGCCTCGACGGCTCCACGGCCTGCATCCCCCTGATGGCCCAGATGAAGGCCGATGTCACCGGCATGGACCTTCTCGAGGCCCAGACCAGCATCACCGTCAGCACCACGGCCTATGCGTGGGAGAACTTCGGCCTCTGGTCCCGCAGCGACAGCGAGGACTACGGCGCACAGCTGCTCATCGTCTACGAGGCCCCCGAGTACGTCAAGGAAGAGCTGGCCGAGGCCGACGCAAAGCTCGAGCAGAAAGCCATCGGCCGGGACGCGCTGGTGTTCATCGTCAACGAAGAGAATCCCGTCCAGAGCCTGACCCAGCAGCAGCTGCGGGATATTTATGCGGGCCGCATCACCAGCTGGAAGGACGTGGGCGGCGCGGACTCCCCCATCGTGGCGTTCCAGCGGGGCGTGGACTCGGGCAGTCAGACCCTCTTCAAAAAGCTGCTCATCGACAAGGGCGACGGCCAGCTGATGGCCGCGCCCACCGAGCTTGCCCCCGCCGACATGGGCGGCCTCGTGGACAGCATCGCCGAGTACAACAACTCCGCCAACGCCATCGGCTTTTCGGTCTACTACTACATCGACCAGATGTACTCGAAGCCCGGCCTCCGCCTGCTGGCTGTGGACGGCGTGACCCCCGGCAATGACACCATCGCCGATGAGAGCTACCCGCTCTGCAACGAGTTCTACGCAGTCGTCCACGCGGACGCCGCCCCCGACAGCCCCCAGCGGAAGGTCTACGACTGGCTGGACACCGACGAGGGACGCAGGTGCATCGAGAAGGCGGGGTATGTAGCGGCAACACCGTAAGCCTCTCCCTCTGGGAGAGGTGTCACCGCAGGTGACGGAGAGGGCAAGCCCGTGGCGAAAGGGCCGCCGCACAGCGATAAACTGACTGTTTGTCAGAGCGATACTTTCGCTGTGCCTGTGCTTTTCTTGTAGCAGCCTTGCCCTCTCAGGCGCTTCGCGCCAGCTCTCCCAAGGGGAGAGCCATTTCCTCGAAACAAAACCGCCTCCGGGTCTCCCCGGGGGCGGTTTCGTTTGCCACATTTTACACCACCAAACACCACAGCGGCGTCGTGATGAGCGACAGCACCGTGGAGATGGCCGTACACTTGCTGGCGAAGGTGGAGTCTGCGCCGTACTTCTCGGCGAGGATGGTGGTGGTGCCACCCATCGGCATACCGGCCAGAACGACGGCCACGCCGGTGGCCAGCTGGCCCACATGGGCCGCGCGGCATCCCACCAGCACCACCAGCGGCATCAGGAAGAGCCGGATGATGCAGTAGATGATGGCGTCCTTATCCAGCAGCGGGTGAAGGTCGCGGCTGCCGATGATGGCCCCGATGAGGAACATCGACATGGTCATGTTGCAGCTGCTGGTACACTGGACGGCCTTGCCGAGGAAGGTGGGCAGCTGCCACTGGGTCAGCATGATGACCATGCCCACGAACACCGACGCGATGCAGGGGTGGGTGATGGTCTTGCGGAGCACTGCAAGGCGGTGCTTTTTCTTTTCCTCGGGCGTGGCGGAGGCGGCGTCCTGCATGAAGTAGGACACCCCCACCGACCACATCACGATGCGCTGGGGGATCATGTAGAACGACGCCAGCAGCAGCCCCACCCCGCCGAAGAGCCCCTCCGCCAGCGGGCTTCCGAGAAAGCCCGCGTTGGAGCAGACCGTGCCGTACTGCATGACGGCCTTCCGCGCGAAGGGGTAGCGGTTGTAGCACACCGCGCAGACGACGCCGTAGAGCACCTGCAATAAAATCGACAGGATGAGGATGTCCCGGGTGCTGCGGAAAATTTCCGCGTTGAACTCGATGCGGAACGACTGGATGATGTTCGCAGGCAGGATGATGAAGAGCAGCAGGTCGGTCAGACAGGCGCGGCCCTGGTCGGTGATGAGCTTTTTCTTTGCCAGAAAAACGCCGATGGCCAGCAGAAGCATCATCTGCGCCTGCAGGTCCAGCATGGTGGAAAATTCGGGCATGGTATCCCCTTTCATTTGGACGTTCTTTGCTTAGCTGAACCAATTATAATCGCGTGATGAGCCGATTTCAATACCCACGCCCCGCCGGGCGGCATGATTTTTCTGAATGGCGGCGATGCAGTCGGAGACATAAAAGCAAAAGCCCCACGACACACGCCGCTTTTCAGCGGTATATCGTAGGACTTTTTGGAGCTGGTGACAGGAGTTGAACCTGCAACCCACTGATTACAAATCAGTTGCGCTGCCATTGCGCCACACCAGCGAGTATCGTTTGCACAGGGTACTTTAGTAGAATACCAGAAACCTCCCCGCTTGTCAATATCTTTGTCTGCCCCCCGGCCCCGCTGTCGGCCCATGCAGCGCTGTCGTCAGGGCGTTTCAGGACATCTGAGGGGCGATTCACGCACAAAAAACGGCGATTCACGCAGATTCGGTCACATTATGGCCGGAATATGGTAGAATAAATCAGACTCAACATTTATGCTTCTTCCACAATCTCCTGCCGTTTTGTTGGGAGCTTCTGTGCAAAACTCACACTTTTCAGAGGAGGTTTCCATGATCTCTTATCGCAAGCTTGCAATGCGCGTTCTGGGGCATCCGCTGCGGGTGCCGACAAACGCCCCCCGGCCTGCGTCCCACCGGGTGACGGCGCTGGCACTGACAGCCGCAATGGTGGCCGGCATGGCCGCACCGGCGTATGCGGGTACATATTATATTGACAACAACGGCGGCGACATCACAGTCACCAAAGACGCTGAAGGCAACGTCTATGTCAAGCGCTCGAATAAAACTTATGATGCAGACAGCCTCGGCGATAAGGACGAGGACGGCAATGTCACCATCAAGGGCGGAACAGGAACCGACATCACCAAAAACCCCGACCCCGGCACCGGCTCTTCCGGAACCGGCTCCACCACCGGCGGCTCTTCCGGCGGCAGCTCTTCTGAGGGCGGCACCACCGCAACCCCTGCCGCCAAATCCAATTTGACCGCGCTCCCATCAGAAGACAGCGAAAGCCAAGACGAAGACAAGGTCTCCCCCGACGGCACCAATGCCGACCCCAATGGCAGCGACTCTTCTGAGGGCGGCGAGGAAAACCAGACCCAGCCCGGCGAGAACACCGGTGCGGGAAGCTCTGACCCTGAGAGCACCGGCTCTGGGGACGGCACCTCCGGCTCTGACGACATCACCGGCGGCGAGAAAAACGACACCAAGCCCGACAGCACCACCACCGGCGGCGAGGAAAACGACCCCCAGCCCGGCGACAGCTCTGCGCCGGGAAGCCAGATTATGTACACCAGCGCCAATGACGACGAAGGGACCCCGACCGAATCGACCACGGTCTTGAAGACCGCGGCGGATAACTTCAAGGCCGCGGCCCAAAACGTCATCCGCATCATCAACAAGCTCGCGGGCAACGATAACACTCTCAACGTGACGCTGGACAATGTCAACATCACGGCCAAAAACGACGCCGCCCTCAGCGTCGAGGGCGAGGGCGACACGAAAATCACGCTCAGAGGCAGCAATACCCTTATCAACGACCTCCTCCATGCCGGCCTCGAGCACAACGAAGAGAGCACGGGTACTACCGGCAAACTGACCATCACATCCGAAAAAGATGCCGATGGCAACGACACCGGCAGCCTGACTGCCACAGGCGGCAATGGCGCTGCTGGCATCGGCTCGAGCGACGGCAAAGGTGCCGGCACCATTGAGATAACAGGCGGCAACATCACCGCCATCGGCGGCAACAATGCTGCCGGCATCGGCAGCGGTTACAACAGCAACGGCACTACTACCATCAAGATCAAGGGCGGCACCATCGTAAAAGCCCAGGGCGGCTCCGGTCGTGGCAGCTCCGGTGGTGCCGGCATCGGCAGCGGTGACATCGGCAGCGGTGACACTGGCAGCAGCACTACCAATATCACCATCTCCGGCGGCACCATTGTGGAGGCCGTGGGTGGCACCACCGGCGACGGCATCGGCGGCAGCAGCGGTAACAGGAGCAATTCTACTACCGTCACGATCAATGGTGGACGCATCGAAAAAGCGCAGGGCGGCCAAGGCTATTCCACCTACGACGGCGGCGACGGCATCCACAGCGACGGCGACCTCACCATTCCTGGCACCGCCTCCATTGGCAGCGCCATCGGCGGCAGCGGCGGCAGCGACATCGTAAGCAGTGGCGCTGGCAACGGCATCTACAGCGGCGGCAAGCTCACCATCTCCGGCGGCACCATCGGAACCGTGCAGGGCGGCAATGCAACTGCCGACCACAAGGACGGCGGCAGCGGCATCTACAGCAAAGGCGACCTCTCCATCGAGGGCGGCACCATCGGAACCGCGCAGGGCGGCAGCGGCAGAAGCGGCGGCTATGGCATCCGCAGCAACCAAGAGCTCACCATCGAGGGCGGCGAGATAAAACAGGCTACCGGCGGCGACGCTACCGGCGGCGACGCCACCGGCGGCACCGGCATCGGCAGCAACGGTACGCTCACCATCGCGGGCGGCGAGATACAGCAGACTACCGGCGGCAATGCCACCGGCACCTTTGGCACCGGCGGCAGCGGCATCCGCAGCGACGGTGAATTCGCCATCTACGGCGGCACCATCACAAACGCTACCGGCGGCGACGCCACCGGCACCAGTGGCAACGGCGGCAGCGGCATCCGCAGCAAAATTGCGAAAATTTTGGGCGGTATCATCACGAAGACCAAGGGCGGCAACGCCACCGACACCAACTCCGGCGACGGCGGCCACGGCATCTACAGTGACGGCGCGCTCACCATCTCCCAGAGCGAAAACTCCAAGAGCACCACCATCAGAACCGCGCAGGGCGGCACTTCTACCAATGGCACCGGCGGCAGCGGCATCTACAGTTGCGACACGCTCACCATCTCCCAGAGAGACAACTCCACGAGCACCACCATCGGAACCACGCAGGGCGGCACTTCTACCAATGGCACCGGCGGCAACGGCATCTACAGCAGCGGCAATCTCTTCATCTCCAAGAGCGCCGCCATCACGGACGCTACCGGCGGCGCTTCTACCGACGACACCGGCGGCTATGGCATCCACAGCGGCAGCATGCTCACCATCTCCGACAACGCCACCATCACGAATGCCACCGGCGGCAGCGGCTGGAGCGGCGGCAACGGCATCTTTGGCGCTGCCATGAAAATCATTTCCAGTACCATCGGAACCGCGAAGGGCGGCGAAGGCAAAACTTCCGGCGGCAATGGCATCTACGGCGTTGGCAAGCTCACCATCCAGAAAGCCACCATCACGAATGCCACCGGCAACAAGGCCACCGGCAACGGCAACGGCGGCAGCGGCATCTTCAGCGACGGTATGCTCTCCATCGACAGCGCCACCATCACGAACGCCACCGGCGGCGACGCCGACAACGGCACCGGCGGCAGCGGCATCCGCGGCGACGGCAGCAACGATAAGCTCTCCATCTACAACGCCACCATCACGAACGCTACCGGCGGCAACGGCAAGAGCGGCGGCAGCGGCCTCTTTGGCAAGACAATGGAAATCATTTCCAGTGCCATCAAAGCCATCGGCGGCAGGGCCACCGGCGAGGAATCCTACCATACTGGCGGCGCAGGCATTGCCGGCAGCGAAAGCCTCACCATCAAGGGCGGCACGACAGTGCAGGCTACCGGCGGCAACGCCACCGGCAACGGCACCGGCGGCAGCGGCATCCGCAGCGGCAGCGACAGCAGCAGCGGCAGCCTCTCCATCTCCGGCGGCACCATCAGCGCCGCCGGAGGCAGCGGCAAGAGCGGCGGCGCGGGCATTGCCAGCAGCGGCACCGTTTCCATCTCCGGCGGCGAGATAGAGCAGGCTGTCGGCGGCAACGCCACCGGCGAGAACGGCACCGGCGGCAGCGGCATCTGCAGCAACGGTACACTCACCATCAGGGGCGGCGAGATACAGCAGACTTCCGGCGGCGACGCCACCGGCAAAGGCGGCACCGGCGGCAGCGGCATCCGCAGTGACGGCACTGTGAAAATTTGGGGCGGCACCATCACGAAGGCCACCGGCGGCAGCGGCAAGAGCGGCGGCGGCGGCGACGGCATCGGCAGTTACGGCGTCCTCACCATCTCCGGCAGCGCCAAAATCGAAACCGCGCAGGGCGGTGCTTCTACCGATGGCAACGGTGGCAGCGGCATTTCCAGCGGCAGCATCCTCACCATCGAGGGCAGCGCCAACATCGGAACCGCGCAGGGCGGCGCTTCTACCAATGGCACCGGCGGCGACGGCATCCACAGCGACAGCGTTGTGAAGATTTCGGGCGATACCACCACGAAGGCCACCGGCGAGAACAGCACCGGCGGCAGCGGCATCGGCGGCAACTCTGTGAATGTTGCGGGCGGCACCATCAACACCACCGGCGGCAGCGGCAAGAGCGGCGGCGCGGGCATTGACGGCGACATCGTCTCCATCGGCAATATCGACACCCCGCTGAACATCACCGCAACCTCCCCCGACGCCGACAATGCCATCCAAAGCCGCGACGGCAAGAAGCTGGACGAGATCATCCATCTCGAGGAAAACGGCATGCTGGGCCTCGTGAAGCTCGTAGAGAACGGCGTAACGCGGCTCTTCCACAACGGTGTCTACACGAAGAGCATCTATCCCGCCATCAGCGAGACCCACCCCCTCGGCGAGTGGCGCACCACCAAAGAGCCTACCTGCACCGAGAAGGGCGAGCGCCAGCGCAGCTGCACGGTCAGCGGCTGTGTCGTCACTGAGACGGAGGAGCTGCCCGCCCTCGGCCATCAGTGGAGCGGCTGGACGCCTGTCGAAGGCGGCAGCCGTGAGTACCGTATCTGCACGGTCTGCCATGCGGTGGAGTACCGCGATGTCTCCCACAACAGCGGCGACAGCACCATCTCCACCGGCCTGCGTGTCCTCGACTCGACCCAGGCCGACATCCTCCAGAACGCCCAGCTGGTCCGGCTGAGCCAGATCAACGATGTTCTCTACATCGATGTCGCCCTTGAGACGGCGTCCCTGCAGGGCGTCCTTTCCGATTTGACCGGTCTCCGCTCTGAGAACATCGAGACCGTTGTCTTCTCCACCGAACGCTGCACTTCCACCCTCTCCCTCTCCGATGTTGCAGCCCTCGGTGCGGGCGATACGCCTTTCACCCTCAGCCACAGCGGCTCCACCGCCAGCTTCATCGTGGGCGGCGCAGACCACAGCGCACTGCTGAGGTAAGCACATTACCATCCTTCATTCCTTCCACATAACGACCAAGGCCCCCGCAGTTCTGTTCCGGACTGCGGGGGCCTTGGCGTTTTATTCTGATAAAATCTTACTTCAGCTCCCGCTGTACGGCAGCGAAGTCCTCGAGGGTCAGGGCCTCGGGGCGGATGCGGGCGTCGAAGCCCGCCGCCTCGATGGCCGCGATGACCTTATCCTTCGGCAGGCCGAGGCCGCTGGCGATGGCGTTGGCGGCGGTCTTGCGGCGCTGGCCGAAAGCGGCACGGATGAGGGCGAAGTAACCGTCCTCGTCCTCCACCTGTACGGCGGGAGTGGTGCGGATGTCCATCCGCACCACAGCGCTGGTGACCTTCGGGGCCGGGTAGAAGCTGCCCGGCGCGGCGGTGAACATCAGCTTTGAGGTGGCGTAGTAGCTCACGGCGCAGCTGATGGCGCTGGATGCCCGGGTGCCGGGGGCAGCGGCCAGACGGTCGGCGGCCTCCTTCTGCACCATGACGGTGAGGTTCCGGATGGGCAGGCGGTCGCCCAGCAGCTTCATGACGATGGGGCTGGTGATGTAGTAGGGCAGGTTGGCGCAGACAGCCACCGGCATCCCGGGGAACTCCTCCTCGATGAGGGCGCGGAGGTCTACTTTCAGAACGTCCTGCAATACCAGCTTGAAGTTCTCCACGCCCGCCATGGTCTCGGCCAGCAGGGGCGGAAGGCGCTCGTCCACCTCGATGGACACCACCTTGGCGGCGCGCTGGGCCAGCTCTTTGGTCAGCACGCCGATGCCGGGGCCGATCTCCAGCACGCCCCAGCTCTTATCGACGCCGCTGGCGTCCACGATCTTGGGCGGCAGGCCGGGATTGATGATGAAGTTCTGTCCAAAGCCCTTGGAGAGCGCGAAATCATATTTTTCGCACAGGGTGCGGATAACGGAGAGGTCGGTCAGCTCCGGCATAGTGGTTTTCCTTTCTGTTTTTCGGTTGTCATTTGGTAACGTACATGCCAAAGCCTCTCCCTTTGGGAGAGGTGGCATCGCTTGCGATGACGGAGAGGGCAAGGCCGCAGAAAAATGGCCGCTGCACAGCGATAGGCAGCGGCCTTTGTCAGAGCAAGACCATCATAGCCTTGCCCTGTTCCATTTCAGCATCCTTGCCCTCTCAGGCGCTCACGCGCCAGCTCTCCCAAAGGGAGAGCCTTTTTTAAGATGCGCTTTCCGTGCTGGAAGCCTCCTGCTCCCCTTCTGCACCGGCCTCGGAGGAAGCCTCTGCCTCCCCTGCGGCCTCGCTGGAAGCGGTGCTCTCGGCTGCGGCCTCCGAAGAGGCTGCGGCGGAGTCGGCGGCGATGTCAGCGTCGTTCACGCCGCCCACGGTGGTGACGCCGGTGAGCTGCTGTGCGGTGCTGACGGCGCGCTGTATCTGCGGGTCCGTGTCGAGGGTGTAGTCATAGTAGCTGGCCTGCTCGTCGGCAGTCAGCGGGCGCTCCACGTCCACGGTCAGGCCGGTGCCGTCGAAGCAGGAGCCGTCGCCGCAGATGAGCTTTGCCACCGTGACCACGACAGCGCTGCCGTCCGAGAGGCGCTGGGGGCTGCTCTGGATGGTGCCTTTGCCCATCGTGGTGCTGCCCACGAGGCGGGTGCCGCACAGGGTGCGCAGGCTGGACGCAAAGAGTTCTGCCGCGCTGGCGGTGTTCTCGTTCACGAGGCAGACGGTGGGCTGGCTGATGACCGAGTCGCCGGTGCTGCTGCCCAGCAGGGTGCGGTTGCCTGCCTTATCCTCCGCGTAGGCCAGCACGCCTTCCGGCGCGACGAGTTCGATGCAGCTGATGGCGTCATCAAGGATGCCGCCGCCGTTGTCGCGCAGGTCGAAGATGAAGCTCTGGGCGCCGCTGGCGGTCAGGCTGCGGAGCGCAAAGTCCAGCTCACTGGGGGTGGAGTTGTCGAACTGCCAGATCTTGATATAGCCCACATTGCCCTGCACCAGCGCGGAATCGACGCTGTTGGCCGTAAAGCCGGAGTGGGTCAGATCGGCGGTGTGCTGGGCGTTCTCGCTGTCCAGCCAGCCTACATTGACGCTCGTGCCGCTCTCGCCCCGGAGTTTGTTCTGGACAGCCTCCACGCTGCCCAGACTTTTGATGTCTGCGCCGTCGATGGTGGTGATGTAATCGCCCCGCTGGAGGCCGGCCTCCTTGGCAGGAGACTCGTCATACACTTTGATGACCTTGGCGTAGCCGGACTGGTCGATGGCCAGCTCCACGCCGATGCCCATCAGCTTGCCGCTCTGGGCGTTGAGCAGGTCGGTATAGGCCGAGGCGGTGTAGTAACGGGCGTACTTGTCGCCGGTACCCAGCAGATAACCGGCAGTCAGACGGTCGTACAGCACGGTCTCGTCGATGTCGTAGTAGTCGTTGGCGCGCACATAGCGGTCTACCTCGGCCACCTTGTTGTACATGCTCTCCTTTTCCTTCACGCTGGTGACGGTGTGGTCAAACAGCCGCATCGCCAGCAGCATCGTGATGGAAAAAGTGACCGTCATTGCCAGAATGACGATGGTCACGGTCATCCCTACGGAAATTTTGCGGTTCATTCAATGTCCTCCCCCAGTTCAGACCAAAAACATCAGGATGACGCTGCCCAGTACCGACAGCAGGAACACTCCTGCCAGAATCAGACAGCCCACCCGAAGGATACGCTTGCGTTTTTGCTCGTTCATTTCGCCTTGTGGCCTCCTTTGACCCCTCGACTTCAATTACAGTTGTATTATCTTATCGGAATATAACCGCGGGGATTGACCGCATTGGCCTTGGAGCCGCCCTTCCACACCTCGAGATGGAGGTGGTTGCCGGTAGAGTTGCCGGTGGAGCCCACATAGCCGATGAGGTCGCCCTGGTTGACATACTTGCCCGCCGACGTTGCCACCGAGCGCATATGGCCGTAGAGGGTGGAGTAGGCGTTGCCGTCTGTCATTTTGCCGTGATAGATGACGACATAGTTGCCATAGCCGCCGCTGGACCAGCCGGCCACCTGCACATAGCCGCTGGCGGCTGCGTAGATGGGCGTGCCTGCGGGGGCGGCAAAGTCGATGCCGGCGTGGAGTTTGTTGACGCCGGAGACCGGGTTTTTGCGCCAGCCGTACTCGCTGGAGATGCGGGTATAGCTCTTGAGCGGGCAGATAAAGCCGCTGAAGCTCAGCTGGGGCTTGCTGGCCGCTGCCGCTGCGATGAGCTTCTGGATCTCTTTCTTGACGGCCTCGTAGTTCATCTCGTCCGACTCGATGGCCGCCTGGGCGTTCTTCTGGGCCTGCTGGGCCTCAGCGGCGCTCAGACGGGCCTCCTTGACGCTGTTGTTGAGCTCGCTCTGCTTGGACTGCATCTGCTTGTTCTGGGCGTCCAGCTCAGCCTTTTTGTTCTGCAGCTGGGTGCGCTCCTCCACGAGCTGGGTGCGGTCGGCCACAAGGGCTTCCTTCGCAGCCTTCATGTTGTCGAGTATCTCGGTGTCCTTCACCGAGATGTCCTGCATGACCTCATTGAAGGTCAGAAGCTCGTACAGATCGTTCACAGACTGGAGCATGGCGACGCTGCCGCCGTCCCGCAGCTCCTGCATGGCGGCCATGTGGCTCTTGAAATCGTCCCACTGGTCGGCGATCTCCTGCTCTTTCCGGGCGATCTCATTCTGCTTGGCGGTGATCTCCTGCTCTTTGACGCCGATGCTGTTCTGCACCTCAGAGATCTGGCTCTTGAGGACGCCGATCTGGCTCTGGAGCACCGAGACTTTTTCCTTCAGCTCAGACTCGAGGGCCTTGGCAGCAGCTTCCTTCTTTTTGGCGTCGCTCAGCTCCGTCTTATGCTGCTTGATGGACGCAGAGATCTTGTCCAGCTTGTTCTGCAGCGAGCTCATGCTGGTGGCCGCACTGGCCGGGTAGACCGTCACGCTCAGCACGAGGCAGGCAGCGGCCAGAAAGGCGCAGGCAGCGCGCATCATGGCCGAATGGCCCGACGGCTTTGCGTGGCGGGGCGGATGGTGCAGGACAAAGCCTGCGGAATGCTTGTCGTGGTACACAGTAGGCCCTCCTTACACGTTCAGGTGCTTTCGGATGGAGAACATACTGCCCAGACCGCCCACCAGAGCGCCGCCCGCGAGGCTGTAGGTCAGGATGGTGGGCCAGACATTCTCCAGCGGCACCAGAGCCGTACCCATGAGCATCTGCCACAGGCCGCCCAGCGTGGGTGACAGCTGAACGATGTAGGCATAGCCGCCGATGGTGGCAGCTGCCGTCAGGATGCCGGAGAGCAGGCCCATCGTCAGGCCCTCGATGACGAAAGGCAGGGTGACGAGGGCGTTGGTCGCACCGACATACTTCATGATCTCGATTTCACGGCGGCGGGCAAAGACGCTCAGCCGGATGGTGGTACCCACCGTGATGATGCTGACAGCCATCAGCACCAGCACCAGACCGCGCCCGACCTTGGTGACAGCCTGCTGGACCTCCACAAAGGTGTTGGTCATCTCGATGGGAGCCGTGACGCTGTAGACGCCGCTGATGTTCTCGAACTGCTTGCTGATGGTCTCCATCTGGCTCAGATCAGACAGGGAGACGCGGTAATTGGCCTTAAAGGGGTTGTCGTTCTCGAACTCGTTCAGCAGGGCGGCATAGTCAGACATATAGCCCTTGTACTGGTTGAGGACGTCTTCTTTGGACATATACTGCACCCGGCTCACACCTGCGGTGCCGCTGAGGGCATTGCCCACAGACTGGATGGTGGCGTCATCGGCCTCGGGGTCCACGTAGACCACCATCTCGTTCTGGCTGCCCAGATAACTCACCATGCTGTCCACATTGACTTCAATGAGGCTGGCGAAGATGTTCAGGGTCATGCAGACGCTGAGGGAGGCGATGCAGGCGATGGTCATGGCCCAGTGCTTGCCGAGGTTGCGCACGCCGCGCCGGGTGAGGAACCCAAACGTAGAGATTTTCATACGTGTACCTCCTCGCCGAAACTGGCCGGAACATCGGAGATGATGCGGCCCTGCTTCAGGGTGATGGTGCGGCGGTTGAAGCGGCGCACCAGTTCATGCTCGTGGGTGACGACAAGCACCGTGATGCCCATCTCGCTGACGCGTTCCAGCAGTTCCATCATCTCAAGGCTCATCTCGGGGTCGATGTTGCCGGTGGGCTCGTCCGCAATGACGAGGCGGGGGCTGTGGGCCAGAGCGCGGGCCACGGCCACGCGCTGCTGCTCACCGCCGGAGAGGAACTCGGGGTAGACCTTTGCCTTATCTTCCAGATGCACCAGCTCCAGCATGTAGTTGACGCGCTCTTTGATGTCTTTTTTGCCGATATTGGTGACATGCATGGCAAACGCCACATTCTCGTAGACCGTCATGGTGGGGATGAGGCGGAAATCCTGGAAGATGATGCCCATCTGGCGGCGGAGGAAAGGCACTTTGCCCCGGCGCAGCCGGGCGACGTCCTTGCCGTCCACCATGACGCGGCCCTCGGTGGGCAGCTCTTCGCGGAGGATGAGCTTGAGCAGAGTGGACTTGCCGGCGCCGGAGTGGCCCACCAGAAAGACGAACTCGCCGTCGTCTACATGGAAGTCGATGTCCTCCAGAGCGGGAGTATCGCTCCGTTTGTATATCTTGGTGACATGTTCAAAATCTATCATGAGTATCTTGCTCCTGAAAAATTTATTTGGCACAGAAGTTCCAGACCATTACAAAAGAAACCGGCCAGCATCGGGGTCGAGCGGCCGGTTTCGACGTCCGCAGCCGGAGCGGCTGAGACGAAATATCAATATTTGGCCGGGTTGTTGGACAGGTACTTCTTGACCATGAGCGCTACCTTGAACACGATAGCGTCGTCGAACTCACGCAGATCCAGACCGGTCAGCTTTTTGATCTTTTCCAGACGATACACCAGCGTGTTGCGGTGGACGAACAGGCCGCGGCTGGTCTCGGAGACGTTCAGGTTGTTCTCGAAGAAGCGCTGGATGGTGAACAGGGTCTCCTGGTCCAGGCTCTCGATGCTGCCCTGCTTGAACACTTCGCGCAGGAACATCTCGCAGACCGTGGTGGGCAGCTGGTAGATCAGACGCGCGATGCCCAGATTGTCGTAGCGGATGATCTGCTTCTCGGTGTCGAACACCTTGCTGACCTCCATGGCGATCTGTGCTTCCTTAAAGGAAGTAGCCAGGTCCTTCACGTTGGCGATGGGGGTGCCGATGCCCACGACAGCCTTGATGTAATGCTCGCCGGACAGGGTGTCCACGATGCTGGCGGCCAGCTTCTCCATATCGGTGCGGTCGATGCCCTTGCGGATCTCCTTGACCAGAACGGTGTCCGTCTCGCTGATGTTGAAGACGAAGTCCTTCTGCTTGTCGGGGAACAGGCTGCTCACCACGTCGTAAGCGGAGATGTCGCCGCCGCTGGTGACGCGGACGATGAACACCACGCGGGAGACGTCGGTGGCAAAGTGGAGCTCACGGGCCTTGGCGTAGATGTCGCCGGGCAGGATGTTGTCCAGCACCACGTTCTTGATAAAGTTGGCCTTGTCGAACTTCTCGTCGTGATACTGCTTGATGCTCTGCAGGCTGATGGACAGCACAGCGGCAAACTGGCCCGCAGTCTCGTCCGCACCTTCCACAAAAACGGCATAATCGTTATGCTTTGCGCTGGAGAACTGCTGGTAGGTGTAGCCATCCCGCACGAAGCGGTCACCGGCCGTCAGACGCTCTGCCATAAAGCCCTCGCGCACCTCGCCGATCAGATTCAGCTCCGAACAGGAGATGACAGCGCCGGTCTCATCCACCACGCCGACCACGCGGTCGATCGCGTCCTTCATCTGGTAGATCACGCTCTGAAATACTCTATTGGCCATAAATGGATACCCCTTTTCCTCTCTTGTGCAAACCGCAGGTGGGCGGGATTGTGATTTTTAACAATTTCGCCGCATTACATTTTATATTTTACACAAAAGAATTTACTTTTGCAACATATTTCACCAAAAAAAATTCTTCTTTCTTGTTGAAATTATCTTTCGGGGTCATTTTCGGGCCAAAAAGGGCCTTTCTGCGTGGTTCTGAGGGCTATTTTACCGGTAAAATGTGATACTTTTTTGAAAACCGGGTGAAAAGCAGTCCTTTACCCCGTGGTAATTTTCGCCACCTCGTCAGCTGTCAGCTCCCGCCACTGGCCCGGGGCAAGGCTCTCGTCCAGCGCAAGCCCGCCGATGGCATCCCGGTGCAGGGCGTTGACGCCCGCACCGTAGACGCCGAACATCCGCTTGATCTGATGATACACGCCCTGCCTGAGCAGGACGCGGACCGTCAGACCGTCGGGGGTGAGGGCGGACACTTCCGCCGGCGAAAGGGCCGTGCCGTCGGCAAGGGTGACGCCTGCGGCGAAGCCGGCCTTCATCTCTTCCGTCAGCGGGGTGTCGATGACGACGGTGTAGGTCTTGGAGACGTGGCGTTTAGGCGCGAGGATGTCGTGGGCAAAGCCGCCGTCGTCCGTCAGCAGGACGAAACCGGTGCTGGTCTTGTCCAGCCGCCCGGCCGGGAACAGCTCCCGCCGGGGATAGGCATCCCCCACCAGATCCACAACCGTCGTGTCCCGCTTGTCGGTGGAAGCGCTGACGACGCCTTCGGGCTTGTTGAGCATAAGGTAGACGAACTGCCGGTAGGCCAGCGCCTTGCCGTCCACCGCCACGGCGTCAGCCTCTTTCAGCTGGGTGTCCCCTTTCCTGCAGACCGCGCCGTTGACCGTGACGCGGCCTTTCGCCAGCAGTGCCTTCGCCTCGCTCCGGGTGCATTGGGCCGTCTCGGCTAAATATTTATCGAGTCTCATGAAAACTCCTTCTGTGTGCAGAAAAGAGGCCGTTGCCTGCGGCAACAGCCTCTTTTCCTGTAAAATCACGTTTAGACGCTCAGGTTTGCGTGCTGTTCCACAGCATCCGGGTTGGCGTCAAAGATGGGTTTGAGGATGTGAGCAATGAACTCCTCCACCTGCTGGGGAGCGCGGCCCACAAAGTTCTCCGGCACAAGGCCCGCCACGATCTCTTCCTTGGTCAGACCAAAGGCCGGGTCGGCGGCGATGCGATCCACCATGTCGTTGGGCAGACCCTCTTCCTTGACCTGCTTGCCGGCGGCGATGGCGTGCTGGCGCAGACGCTCGTGGAGCTCCTGACGGTTGCCGCCCTTCTCCACGGCCTGCATCATGATGTTCTCGCTGGCCATGAAGGGCAGCTCGGCCATCAGGCGGCTGCGCACGACCTTCGGGTAGACCACGATGCCGTCGGTGACGTTGAGCATGATGTTCAGGATGGCGTCGGTGGCGAGGAAGCCCTCAGCCATGGCAACGCGCTTGTTGGCGCTGTCGTCCAGCGTGCGCTCGAACCACTGGGTGCCGGTAGTGAAGCTGGGGTTGAGCACATCCACCATCAGGTAGCGGCTCAAAGCGCAGATGCGCTCGCAGCGCATGGGATTGCGCTTGTAGGGCATGGCGGAGGAACCGATCTGGTTCTTCTCAAACGGCTCTTCCATCTCCTTGAAGTTGGCCAGCAGGCGCAGATCGGTGGCGAACTTCATGCAGCTCTGGCCGATGCCGGCCAGTGCGTTGAGGATGAAGGCATCCACCTTGCGGCTGTAGGTCTGGCCGGACACCGGGATGACGGCCTCGCTGTCGAAGCCCATCTCCTCAGCGATGGAAGCATCCACGGCGCGGATCTTATCGGCGTCGCCCTTGAACAGCTCCATAAAGGAAGCCTGGGTGCCGGTGGTGCCCTTGACGCCGCGCAGCTGCAGGGTAGCCAGACGGTGGTCGATCTCGTTGAGGTCCATCACCAGCTCGTTGGCCCACAGGGTGGCGCGCTTGCCCACGGTGGTGGGCTGGGCGGGCTGGCAGTGAGTGTAGGCCATGCAGGGCATATTCTTATACTCCTCGGCGAACTTTGCCAGCTTTGCCAGCACGCCGATGAGCTTCTTGCGCACCAGCTCGAGGCCCTGACGCATCACGATGATGTCGGTGTTGTCGCCGACATAGCAGCTGGTAGCACCCAGATGGATGATGCCTGCCGCCTTGGGGCACTGCTGGCCGTAGGCGTAGACATGGCTCATGACGTCGTGGCGCACCAGCTTCTCCCGCTCGATGGCGACTTCATAGTTGATGTCGTCCACATGAGCTTCCAGCTCGGCCACCATCTCGGGGGTGATATTGGTCAGGCCCTGCTTCATCTCGGCCCGGGCCAGGGCCACCCACAGGCGGCGCCAGGTGCGGAACTTGTTGTCGTCCGAGAAGATGTACTGCATCTCATCGGAGGCATAACGGGTGGAAAAAGGGCTGATATAACGGTCATGCTGAGACATTGGTTGTTTCCTCCTGAAAATGACTCCCCCAGTCGCCTTCCGGCGACAGCCCCCTCGGTGAGGGGGCCTTTCAGCCTCCCTCTCTGAGGGAGGTGGCATCGCGTCAGCGATGCCGGAAGGAGGTTTTCTCCTATTTTACCATCAAATCTTGAAATAGTCCACGCCGCCCTCGAAAATAGGCTGATACTTGTCGCCGGTGACGTTCTTGTACAGGTACTCGCCGCTGCGCTCCGAATGGCCCATCTTGCCGAAGACACGGCCATCCGGGCTGGTGATGCCCTCGATGGCGAGGACGGAGCCGTTGGGGTTGTACTTCATATCCATGCTGGGGTCGCCGTCCTGATCGACATACTGGGTCGCGATCTGGCCGTTGGCGATGAGGGTGTCCAGCACGCTCTGAGGTGCCACGAAGCGGCCCTCACCGTGGCTGATGGCCACGGTGTGCTGGTCGCCCACGCTGCACTTGGACAGCCAGGGGCTGCCGGTGGAAGCGATGCGGGTGCGCACCAGCATACTCTGGTGGCGGCCGATGGTGTTGAAGGTCAGGGTCGGGTCGCAGGCCGTGATGGGGCGGATGTCGCCGTAAGCGGCCAGACCCAGCTTGATGAGGGCCTGGAAGCCGTTGCAGATGCCCAGCATCAGACCATCCCGGTGCTGCAGCAGGTCGCGGACTGCCTCAGTGACCGCAGGATTGCGGAAGAAGGAGGCGATGAACTTTGCGCTGCCGTCCGGCTCGTCGCCGCCGGAGAAGCCGCCGGGCAGCATGACGATCTGGCTCTCGTTGATGGCCTTGACCAGTGCCTCACAGCTGGCGGTGACGTCAGCGGGGGTCAGGTTGCGGATGACCAGAACCTCGGGGTCCGCACCGGCGCGGGCAAAGGCGTGGGCGGTGTCGTACTCGCAGTTGGTGCCCGGGAAGACCGGGATGATGACCTTCGGCTTTGCCACGCCGATCTTGGGCGCAGCGGGGGCGGTCAGGCTGCCGTTGATCTTCTCGACGGCGGGGCCGGCCTTGCGGTAGGGATAGACGGGCTCGAGCTTGCTCTCCCAGATCTCCTGCAGCTGAGCCATATCCAGCTTGTCGCCGCAGCACTCGAAGGTGTAGTCTGCGGTGGTCTCGCCCAGCAGCTCACCAGCCGGGGCGTCAGAGACCATCTCCAGCACGATGGAGCCGTACATGGGCTTAAACATATCGTGGGTGGCCATGTTGTTCATCATCTTGAAGCCGATGCGGTTGCCCAGACCCATCTTGAAGAGAGCCTCGGCCAGACCGCCATAGCCCACAGAGGAAGCAGCGGCCACCATGCCATCTTCCATCATCTGCTCAACTTTCTTATAGTTGGCCTTCAGGGAGAAGAAGTTGGGGCAGCCGGTGACGGGGTCCAGGATGGGCCGGATGAGGACGACAGTGCTCTCAGGCTTCTTGAACTCGGTGGAGACGACGCGGCCGGCCTTGCCGATGGCGGTTGCGAAGGACACCAGCGTGGGAGGCACATCCAGCTGCTCGAAGGAGCCGGACATGCTGTCCTTACCGCCGATGGAGGCGATGCCGAGGCCAATCTGCGCGTCCAGTGCGCCCAGCAGAGCGGCCAGCGGCTTGCCCCAGCGCTCCGGGGAAGTGCCAAGGCGCTCGAAGTACTCCTGGAAGGTCAGGTAGGCGTCCTCATAGCGGAAGCCGGAGGCCACCAGCTTGGTCACACTCTCGACGACGGCCATCCGTGCGCCCACATACTGGTTGGCGCTCATGAGGTAGGGGTTGTAGCCCCATGCCATGCCGGAGCAGGTGTTGGTCTCGCCGTCCACGGGCAGCTTTGCGACCATGGCGTTCTGGGGGGTCAGCTGGCATGCGCCGCCGAAGGGCATCAGCACGGTGGCCGCGCCGATGGTGGAGTCGAATCGCTCAGAAAGGCCCTTCTTGCTGCAGACGTTCAAATCGCCCACCATGTTCTTCATCTTCTGCTCGAAAGTCACGCCGGCCCACTGGGGCTGCCAGACAGTCCCCTTCTCGATGTGGACGTTCTGATGCTTCTCAGCGCCGTTGGAGTTCAGGAACTCGCGGCTGATGTTGACGATGGACTTGCCGTTCCACACCATGTTCAGGCGCTTTTCCTCGGTGACCTTTGCCACGGGGGTGGCCTCAAGGTTCTCCTCGGTGGCGATGGCGATGAACTTGTCCACGTCCTCAGGGGCCAGAGCCACAGCCATACGCTCCTGGCTCTCGCTGATGGCCAGCTCGGTGCCGTCGAGGCCGTCATACTTCTTGGTGACCTTGTTCAGGTCGATATACAGGCCGTCGGCCAGCTCGCCGATGGCGACAGAGACGCCGCCGGCACCGAAGTCGTTGCAGCGCTTGATCATCTTGCAGGCGTCCTCGCGGCGGAACAGGCGCTGCAGCTTGCGCTCGATGGGGGCGTTGCCCTTCTGGACCTCAGCACCGCAGTGCTCGAGGCTGTCCAGCTTGTGGGCCTTGGAGGATCCGGTGGCACCGCCGATGCCGTCGCGGCCGGTTCGGCCGCCCAGCAGGACGATGACGTCGCCGGGAGCGGGGCATTCGCGGCGGACGTGGGAAGCGGGCGTTGCGCCCACAACAGCGCCGATCTCCATCCGCTTTGCCACATAGCCGGGGTGATAAATTTCATCCACCTGACCGGTGGCAAGGCCGATCTGGTTGCCGTAGGAGGAATAACCGGCAGCAGCGGTGGTCACCAGTTTGCGCTGGGGCAGCTTGCCGGGCAGGGTCTCACTGACGGGCTTGAGGGGATCGCCTGCGCCGGTGACGCGCATGGCCTGATAGACGTAGCTGCGGCCGGACAGCGGGTCACGGATCGCGCCGCCGATGCAGGTGGCAGCGCCGCCGAAGGGCTCGATCTCCGTCGGGTGGTTGTGGGTCTCGTTCTTGAAGAGGAACAGCCAGTCCTCATCCTTGCCGTTGACGTCGCACTTGATCTTCACGGTGCAGGCGTTGATCTCCTCAGACTCGTCGAGGTTCTTCAGGATGCCCTGCTTTTTCAGTTCCTTGGCACCGATGGTGGCCAGGTCCATCATGCAGCGGGGCTTATTCTCGCGGCCAAGGTCGGCGCGCATGGCCATGTAGCGGTCGAAGGCCTCCTGCACCACGGCATCGTCGATCTGGACGTCGTCCAGAATGGTTCCGAAGGTGGTGTGGCGGCAGTGGTCCGACCAGTAGGTGTCGATCATCTTGATCTCGGTGATGGTCGGGTCGCGCTTCTCCGAGCGGAAATACTCCTGGCAGAACTTGATGTCGCCCAGGTCCATGGCGAGGCCCTTCTCGTCGATGAATTTTTTCAGGCCTGCCTCATCCAGCTCGTTGAAGCCGTCCAGCACCTCCACTTCGGTGGGGATGGGATACTCCATCTTCAGGGTAGCCTTGGTGTCCAGCGAAGCCTCGCGGGCCTCCACCGGGTTGATGACGTATTTCTTGATCTCAGCCACCTGCTCATCGGTCAGGGTGCCTTCCAGCAGGTAGACGCGGGCAGAGCGCACCAGCGGGCGGTCGCCCTGGCTGATGAGCTGGATGCACTCGGCGGCAGAGTCGGCGCGCTGGTCGAACTGGCCGGGCAGATACTCCACGGCGAAAGACACGCCGTCGGAGACGGGCAGCTCTGCATAGGTGTTATCCACCGGCGGCTCACTGAACACGGTGGGGACGCACTGCTCAAACAGAGCCTCGTCGATGCCCTCCACGTCGTAGCGGTTGAGCAGACGCAGACCGTTCAGCTCCTTGATGCCCAGCAGAGAGACGAGCTCATTGCGCAGGCTCTGGGCCTCGCCGTCGAAGCCGGGTTTCTTTTCAACATAGATACGATATACCATTGGGAAATCCCCCTTGTTGTCAGCCCTCTCAGTCACCTTCGGTGACAGCTCCCCCAAAGGGGGAGCCACTGGCGTGTCGGTCAGGCCGCACAGCCTGAGAGGAGTTTTATTTTACCAGAAACAGAAGTGCTCCGCTGTCCAGATCCACGACATCTTAACAAGTATTATTGTTCAGAAGCCGCTTTTCTTGACAACAGCGCACTGTATTTTGCGGCATATATGCTTTCAGCAGTCAGCTCAGAGCTTCCCGGCCTGCCAAAGCCTCTCCCCTTGGGAGAGGTGGCATTGCGAAGCAATGACGGAGAGGGCAAGCCCGGTGCGACAAAGCCGCCGCACAGCGATAAACAGGCCCTTCGTCAGAGCGATGCTATCGCCATGCCTGCGCATCTTTGTCAGCATCCTTACCCTCTCAGTCACCTTCGGTGACAGCTCTCCCAAAGGGAGAGCCTTCAGAGCTGCATTTACTGCTTCTCCGCCAGCGCTTTCAGCGCCCGCATCCCGATGTCGGTGCGCTTGTGCAGCTTGTCGAAGTGGATGTGCTCCGCCGCCTCGTAGGCGATGGAGATGGCGCGGGGCAGGCCGGGCGCAGTGGCCGTCACACCCAGCACACGGCCGCCGTTGGTGACGAGCTGGCCGTCCTCGGTGATGGCCGTGCCGGAGTGGTAGACCGTGACGTTCGGCTCATCGGGCAGCTGGCCGTCCACAAGGCCGGTGATGGGCTTGCCCTTCTCGTAGGCCACCGGGTAGCCGCCGGAAGCGAGGATGACGCAGGCGGCAGCGCCGTCGGAGAACTTGACCTCGGTGTCGGCCAGCGTCCCCTCGGTGCAGGCGGTCATGACCTTGAGCAGGTCGCTTTCCAGCAGGGGCAGCACCACCTGAGTCTCAGGGTCGCCGAAGCGGCAGTTGTACTCGATGACCTTCGGGCCGTCCGGGGTGAGCATCAGGCCGAAGTAGAGGCAGCCCTTGAAGGGGCAGCCCTCAGCGTTCATGGCCTTGATGGTGGGCAGGAAAATTTTCTCCATGCACTCGGCAGCGATGGCCGGAGTGTAATAGGGGTTCGGCGCGACGGTACCCATGCCGCCGGTGTTCAGGCCGGTGTCGTGGTCGTTGGCGCGCTTGTGGTCCATGGAGGAGACCATGGGCTTGACCACCTTGCCGTCGGTGAAGCTCAGCACACTGACCTCGGGGCCGGTGAGAAACTCTTCCACCACGACGTGGTTGCCGGAAGCGCCGAACTTCTTGTCCAGCATGATCTCCTTGACGCCCTCGGCGGCCTGCTCTTCGTTCTCGCAGATGAGCACACCCTTGCCCAGCGCAAGGCCGTCGGCCTTGATGACCACCGGGTATTTGCCCTCAGCCTTGATATACTCCATGACCTTGGCAGGGTCGTCGAAGGTCTCATACTTCGCGGTGGGGATGCCGTACTTCTTCATGAGGTCTTTCGAAAAGACCTTGGATGCCTCGATGCGGGCAGCGGCCTTGTCCGGGCCGAAGGCCGGGATGCCGACTGCCGCCAGCGCATCCACCATGCCCAGTGCCAGCGGGTCGTCCTGAGCCACCACGACGTAGTCGAACTTTTCCGTCTCCGCAAAGCCGACCATTGTTTCCACGTCGGTGGCCTTGATGTTGACGCAGTGGGCGTCATAGCCGATGCCGCCGTTGCCGGGCGCACACCAGACTTCGCCGCAGTCGGGGCTCTTCTTCAATGCCTTGATGATGGCGTGCTCGCGTCCGCCGCCGCCAACGACTAAGATTTTCTTTTTCATAGATCCACCTTCTTTATAAAAGTTCTTCTGCCAAGGGAACTCCCCCAGTCTGCTCCGCAGACAGCCCCCTCAAGGAGGGGGCCTTTTGGCATAGCCGAAAACTTTATCTCCTGCTCAAAGGCTCCCTCTCAGAGGGAGCTGGCACGGCGCAAGCCGTGTCTGAAGGAGTTTTAGTGATGGAACAGCCGGATGCCGCAGAATGCCATTGCGATGCCGTACTTGTTGCAGGTGTCGATGACCTGCTGGTCGCGGATGGAGCCGCCGGGCTGGACGATGGCCGTCACGCCGGAACGGCGTGCGCGCTCGATGTTGTCGCCGAAGGGGAAGAACGCATCCGAACCGAGGCAGACGCCGGTGACATGGCTCAGGTACTCTTTCTTTTCCTCAGCGGTCAGCGGCTCGGGCTGACGGGTGAAGGTCTCGGCCCAGATGTCGTCGCCGATGACGTCCTCGGGGGTGTCGCCGATGTAAACATCAATGGCGTTGTCGCGGTTGGGCTTTGCCACATCGTCGCGGAAGGGCAGGTTGAGTACCTTGTCCATGTGGCGCAGCTGCCAGTTGTCGGCCTTCTGGCCTGCCAGACGGGTGCAGTGGATGCGGCTCTGCTGGCCGGCGCCCACGCCGATGGTCTGGCCGCCTGCGGTGTAGCAGACGCTGTTGGACTGGGTGTATTTCAGGGTGATGAGGGCAATGATGAGGTCGCGCTTCTGCTCCTCGGTCACGGTCTTGTTCTCAGTGACCCAGTTGGTCAGCATGGTGTCGGCGTTGATGGCCAGCTCGTTGCGGCCCTGCTCGAAGGTGATGCCGTAGACCTGCTTGTGCTCCACGGGGTTCGGCTTGTAGGCCGGGTCGATGGCGACCACGTTGTAATTGCCCTTCTTCTTTCCGGCGAGGATGGTCAGTGCCTCCGGCTCATAGCCCGGGGCGATGATGCCGTCAGACACTTCGTGCTGGATGAGCTTTGCAGTCGGCACATCGCAGACGTCGGAGAGGGCGATCCAGTCGCCGAAGGAGGACATCCGGTCCGCACCGCGGGCGCGGGCATAAGCGCAGGCCAGCGGCGAAAGCTCCATGTCCGGGGCGATGTGGTACATCTTCCGCTCCACATCGGTCAGGGGCAGGCCCAAGGCGGCACCCGCCGGGGAGACGTGCTTGAAGGAGGCGGCAGCGGGCAGGCCGCAGGCCTCCTTCAGCTCCTTCACCAGCTGGATGGAGTTCAGAGCATCCAGAAAATTGATGTAGCCGGGCTTGCCGTTCAGGACAGTGACGGGCAGGTCAGAGCCATCCTCCATATAGATGCGGCTGGGCTTCTGGTTGGGGTTGCAGCCGTACTTCAGTGCGAGTTCATTCATTGGTGCATCCTCCTTGTGTCTTAGGTTATTCTTCCTCGGCGTCGAGCTTTTTGAGCAGTTCCAGCTCTTCGGGCAGCAGCTCCGGCTCCTCGGGGTCGTCGAGGTCGCTGCACACAGCGTCGTATTTGTTGAAGATCATGTCGCCGCTCTCGCCGGTCTCCAAGTCGATGACCCGGGCGAAGAGGCTGACCTTGTTGTCGGGGTTCAGGTTCTGCCACAGGCCGTGGGCGAAGTCGCCGATGGTGCGGGGGCAGGCGAAGCGGAGCGGTTCTCCCTCAAAGCTGGGGATGGGGTTGCCGTTGTGCTTGTAGGTGCTGATGAAGTGGCCTTCACCGGCCACGGGCTGGGGGTAGTCGAAGAAATAGCGCTGGACGCTCTCACCGTTGCCGTCGGCAGACTTGAGGATGCTCATCTGGTAGCTGCCGTCTGCGTACACCACAGCGGAGATGCGGGGGGTGTAGTTGGGCTCGTCCGGCTCAAAGGTGCGGGTGCGCAGGGCGTCGGCGAAGCTCTTGCCCCGGCTCATCTCGTCAAAGATGGTGTCGGTCTGGTCGCCGTTGGTGACGATATGGGTCTTGCCGAGGGTCAGCACGGGGTTATAGATGATGAGGCTGGGGTCCTCGAGCTTGGCCGGGTCGGCAGCCATGGTGCAGATGCCGCCGCGCTCCGGCACCGGGTCGAAGACGCGGTTGCGGCTGTTCTCGCTGCGGCCCATGATGAAATAGCCGATGAACATCTGACGGCCATCCGGAGCCTTTGCCACGGCGATGCCGCGGCCGGGGTACTCGTTCGCGGCCAGATATTCGTTCAGGTTGATTTTCTCCATTGTTATTCTCCTTTATCAAGAGCGCTTTTGGCTCCCCCTTTGGGGGAGCTGGCGCGAAGCGCCTGAGAGGGCAAGCCCGTTTACGTCGGGCAGCGTCCTTGCCCTCTCCGTCACCTTCGGTGACACCTCTCCCAAAGGGAGAGGCTGAAACAACGCCCTGCTGTCCTTTACTTTATCTCTCCGCTGCAAACCATTGCCACAGCCTTCGGCAGCAGCTTCCATTCAGCCTGCTCCATCACACGCTTCTGCAGCACCTCGGGGGTGTCGCCGGGCAGGATGTCCACGGCCTTCTGCAGCAGGATCGGCCCGCCGTCGCACTCCTCATTGACAAAGTGGACGGTAGCGCCCGTCACCTTGCAGCCCCGGGCCAGCGCGGCCTCGTGGGGGCGCAGGCCGTACATTCCCGGCCCGCAGAAGGACGGGATGAGGGCGGGGTGGATATTCAGGATGCGGCGGGGATAGGCCTCGATGACGCTGGGGCCTAACACGGACAAAAAGCCCGCCAGGACCACGAGGTCAATGTTATGTTCTTTCAGCGTTTTCAGCAGTGCGGCGTCAAAATCCTCACTGGAAGCGTAATCCTTCCGGCGGACCACCACACCCTCGACGCCCGCATTGGCGGCGCGTTCCAGCGCGTAGACGCCGGGTTTGGAGGCCACAACAAGCCTGATCTTGCCGCTGGGGTTCTCGCCCCGGGCCTCGCTGTCCAGCAGCGCCTGCAAATTGGTGCCGCCGCCGGACACTAACACTGCAATGTTCAGCACAGCTCGACACCCTCACCTTCTGCGATGACGCCCAGACGGTAAGCCTCGGGCTCGCCGTTGGCATGGAGGATCTCCAGTGCCTTGTCGGCCTGCTCAGCGGGGACGGTCAGCACCATGCCGACGCCCATGTTGAAGGTGTTGAACATATCGTGCTCAGAGATGCTGCCGGTCTTCTGCATCAGGTGGAAGAGGGCCGGAGTGCGGACGTCCTCCTTCTTGATGCGGGCGCAGCAGCCCTTCTTCAGGCTGCGGGGGATATTCTCGTAGAAGCCGCCGCCGGTGATGTGAGAGATGCCCTTGACGTCCACTTCTTCCAGCACTTTCAGCACAGGCTTGACGTAGATCTTGGTGGGGGCCAGCAGGGCCTCGCCGAGGGTCTTGCCGCCCAGCTCTGCGGGGGCCGTCTTCAGGACGGCGGGGTCGCCGTCGATGTCAAAAATTTTGCGCACCAGCGAGAAGCCGTTGGAGTGGACGCCGGTGGAAGGCAGGGCGATGATGACATCGCCGGGCTTCATGGTCTCGTTATTGAGGATCTTTTCCTTGTCCACAACGCCCACGGTGAAACCGGCCAGATCGTACTCGTCCTCCGGCATCATGCCCGGGTGCTCAGCGGTCTCGCCGCCCACCAGAGAACAGTCAGCCTGAACGCAGCCCTCGGACACGCCCTTGACGATCTCGGCGATCTTCTCGGGGATGTTGCGGCCGCAGGCGATGTAGTCGAGGAAGACCAGCGGTTTTGCACCGGCGCAGATGACGTCGTTGACGCACATCGCCACGCAGTCGATGCCGATGGTGTCGTGCTTGTCCATGATCATGGCGATCTTCAGCTTGGTGCCGACGCCGTCGGTGCCGGAGATGAGGACGGGGTGCTTGTAGCCGGTGCAGTCCAGCTCAAACAGGCCGCCGAAGCCGCCCAGACCACCGATGCAGTGCTCGTTCATGGTGCGGGCCACATACTGCTTCATGAGTTCGACCGAACGATAGCCGGCGGTGATGTCCACACCTGCGGCTGCATAGCTTTCCGAATAGCTCTTTTCCATTGTTATTCTCCTAACTTTTTCTCGTCCTTGGGACGGTCATTCAGGTGGCGTTCATGAATATCGGTGGAAAGCACCTCTTCCGGCTTCACCGCGTATTTGCCGGTGAAGCAGGCGGTGCAGAAGCCGCAGTTGGCGTTCTGGGTCAGCTGGACGACATGCTCCGTGGAGAGGTAGCCCAGCGTGTCGGCGCCAATGATCTCGTTGATCTGGTCCACCGTGCGGCCGGTAGCGACCAGAAGCTTCTGGTCGGGGATGTCGGTGCCAAAGTAGCAGGGATATTTGAAGGGGGGTGCCGAAACGCGGAAGTGGACTTCCTTTGCTCCGGCGTCCCGCAGCAGCTTGATGATGCGGGCAGAGGTGGTGCCGCGCACGATGGAGTCATCCACCAGCACGACCCGCTTGCCCTTGACGGTGCTGGTCACGACGTTCAGCTTGATGCGGACGCTGTTCTCGCGCTGCTTCTGGCTGCCCTGAATGAAGGTGCGGCCGATGTACTTATTTTTAATAAAGCCGATGCCGTAGGGGATGCCGCTCTCCTGAGAGTAGCCAAGGGCGGCGTCGAGGCCGGAGTCCGGCACACCGATGACCACATCGGCCTCCACGGGGTGTTCCTGGGCCAGGAAGCGGCCAGCCTGCTTGCGGGCCTCATGCACCGAGCTGCCCTCGATGATGCTGTCGGGGCGGGCGAAATAGATGAACTCGAAGACGCACATCTGGCGGTCGGGTCGGCCGCAGTGGTCTTTGATGGAGCGCAGCTCACCGGTCTTGGTGTCGGTGATGACGATCTCGCCGGGCTCCACGTCCCGCAGCAGGGTCGCGCCCACGGCGTCCAGCGCGCAGCTCTCACTGGCAAAGACGTAGCCGCCGCCCGGCAGGGTGCCGATGCAGAGAGGGCGATAACCGCGGGGGTCACGGGCCGCGATAAGCTTAGTGGCCGACATGACCACGAGGCTGTAAGCACCTTCGAGGACGTCCATCGTCTTGCTGATGGCGATCTCGATGCTGCCCATCCGCAGACGGTTGCGGGTGACGAGGTAGCAGATGACCTCGGTATCGGAGGAACCATGGAAGATGGCACCCTCGTTTTCCAGCTGGCGGCGCAGCTCCAGAGCGTTGGTCAGATTGCCGTTGTGGCAGAGGGCCATGGTACCCCGGCCATGGCGGACGATCATGGGCTGGGCGTTGGCCCGGATGCGGCTGCCGGAGGTAGCGTAGCGGACATGACCGGTGGCCATATGGGCCGTGGGCTTTGCCAGCGAGCCCAGCACCGCCGGGGTGAACACCTCATTGACAAGGCCGAGGTCCCGGTGGCCGTTGATGACGCCGTCGTCGTTCACGGCGATGCCGCAGCTCTCCTGTCCGCGATGCTGCAGCGCGTACAGGGCCGAGTAGGCGGCAGCGGCCACGTCCTCGGTGCCGGCACGGTCATAGATGCCGAAAACGCCGCACTCTTCGTGAAGCGGGTATGCAAAATCAGACATTACAGTTCCTCGATCTCTTTCTGCAGTTTTTCTTCCTTGGCGGCGATCTGCCGGGCCATGGCGGCGCGCTCAGCATCCAGCTTCGCAGCCAGTGCCTCATCGCCGAGGGCCAGGATCTCAGCAGCCAGCCAGGCAGCGTTCTTCGCGCCGTTCAGGGCCACCGTGGCCACCGGGATGCCGCTGGGCATCTGGACGGTGGCCAGCAGAGCGTCCAGGCCGTCCATCGCGCCGCCCTTCATCGGGATGCCGATGACCGGCAGGGTGGTGTTTGCGGCAAAAGCACCGGCCAGATGGGCCGCCATGCCTGCTGCGCAGAGGATGACGCCGAAGCCGTTGGCCCTGGCATTCTTTGCAAACTCCGCTGCCTCGGCAGGGGTGCGGTGGGCCGACAGGATATGTGCCTCAAAGGGGATGTCCAGCGCCTTGAGCTGGGCGCAGGCACCTTTCACCACCGGCCAGTCGCTGTCCGAACCCATAATGACTGCCACTTTACGAATCATCTGTATCCAACCTCTCTTTCTCTATCTCCCGCGACGAAAAACAAAAAAGGCTGTGATGCACTTACACCACGGCCTTTTATTTCATTCTGGACAGACTGGACCCGCAGCAGGTTACACGGAGCCCCTGATGCATTCCCGTACCGGGACGGCACATGGTACCCAGCAGCTCATTTCGCATTCTGCTCATCCTCCGCAAACCTCGTTGTCCACGCTGTTCTTCTCCGGCTGAAAAAGAGTTCATGCGCTCTTCCGTCCGCCGTCTGACTACAGTATACGGCAAAAAAACGCCTTTGCAAAGAGCGTTCGGACAAATTTTCCCTTGTGTTCCCTGCTGTCAAAAAACTTTCAAAAATTTTGTGCAGTTTCGACACTGTTTTTCTTTTTAAGTACGACTTCTCAGAAAATCTTTTTATAATAAATATCCTCTTAAAGGCTCTCCCCTTGGGAGAGCTGGCGCGAAGCGCCTGAGAGGGCAGGGATGCCAAAGACAAAGCCTCTGCACAGCGCTAATATCTCTCTGACCAAACGTCTGCTTATCGCTGCGCGGTGGGTTTATCGTACCAAGCTTTCAGAAGATGATCTTTGCCGTAGTCGCCCGTGCGGCCTTGATGAGGTCAGCCGGCACACAGCAGACCTGCGTACCGATGCGCCCGCCGGAAACGTAGACCTTCGGCTGGCTCAGTACGCTCTCATCGAAGACGGTGGTGTACTGCTTTTTCATGCCCACCGGGCTGCAGCCGCCCCGGACATAGCCGGTGACTTTGTTGATGTCAGCGACGTGTATCATCGCCACGCTCTTTTCGCCCACGCTGCGGGCGGCGGCTTTCAGATCCAGCTCCGCCGCCACCGGGATGACGAAGACGAAGTAGTTCCTGCTGTTCCCCTGCGTCACCAGCGTCTTGTAGACGCAGGCAGGGTCTTCGCCGATGCTGGCGGCGACGGTCACGCCGTCCACGGCCACGCCCTCTTCGTGGGGATATTCATGCGCAGTGTAGGCCACCTTGGCCCGCTCCAGAATGCGCATGGCGTTGGTTTTTGCTTCTTTGCCCATATGTAAGACCTCTATAATTGTTAGGATGGCCCTCTCAGTCTCGCTCTGCTCGACAGCTCCCTCTTTGGGGGAGCTGGACGCGAAGCGGCCTGAGAGGGCTACTTTATTCTACCACTTTCTCTCCCAAAATTCAAAAAATTTCGGAAAGGCTATTGACTTCATGAAACTGAAGTGCTATGCTATGTCCATGCTCAATCACTTCACGATACTGAAGTTCGCGATACGGAAACATCAACGGCAAGGCGGCCTCATCTCCCCTGCCGTACCAGAACAGGAAAAGGAGAACCCGCCATGATCATCGTACTCAAACAGGACGCCCCCAAAGAGAAAGTCCATGAATTCTGCACCGAGCTGGAAGGCATGGGCCTGCAGATCAACGACTCCAAGGGCAGCGACACCCACATCCTCGGCCTCATCGGCGACACCAAGGCCATCGCGGAGAGCTGGGTGCTGGCAAACCCCGTGGTCGAGACCTGCCGCCGCGTGTCGGAGCCTTACAAGAAGGCCAACCGCAAGTTTCACCCGGATGACAGCGTCATCGACGTGGAGGGCGTGAAGATCGGCGGCGGCAGCTTCGCCGTCATCGCCGGCCCCTGCAGCATCGAGAGCGAGGAGCAGATCACCTATTGCGCCCAGCGCGTCAAGGCAGCCGGCGCTTCCCTGCTGCGCGGCGGTGCGTTCAAGCCCCGCACTTCCCCCTACTCCTTCCAGGGGATGCGCAGCGAGGGTCTCGACCTGCTCAAGCTGGCCCGCCGTGCCACCGGCTCCCCCATCGTCACCGAGATCATGAACACCGAGCATCTGCCCCTCTTCGAGAACGTAGACCTCATCCAGGTGGGTGCCCGCAATATGCAGAACTTCGAACTGCTCAAGGCTGTAGGCCGTCAGAAAAAACCTGTCCTGCTCAAGCGCGGCCTCGCCAACACCCTCGAGGAGTTCGTCATGAGCGCCGAGTACATCATGGCCGAGGGCAACGAGAACGTCATCCTCTGCGAGCGCGGCATCCGCACCTTTGAGACCAGTATGCGCAACACCCTCGACCTCGCCGGCGTGGTCATGCTTCATAAGATGACCCACCTGCCCGTCATCGTAGACCCCAGCCACGCCTGCGGCCACGCATGGATGGTGCCTCAGCTGGCCAAGGCCGCTGTCGCCGCCGGTGCCGACGGCCTGATGATCGAAGTCCACAACGACCCCGCCAAGGCCAAGTGTGACGGCGCACAGAGCCTGACCCCCGACCAGTTCGACGAGCTGATGGGCTTCATCCGTAAGGAAGTGGAGTTCTTCGGCAAGAAGATGAACTAAGTTACGCTTTCAGCGTTGACAATTCACGCTGAAACGATTATACTACAAATAAAGAAGGCACTGTCCCACAAATGGTCAGCGCTCTTCCGGCGTTAAGTCAAAAAGAATGACCGCTTGCTTTCTGAGGGCAGAGGCGGTCATTTCTTTTTGTTGTTAAAAATGGTCCAGCTGATCTCAAAGGTAATGTAGATCGCCCCGCCGAGAAGCGTGAGCAACAATACGACCTGTTCAAACGTCATGGAACATCCCCCCTTTCGCTCTCGCGTCAGGGGAAGCAAAAAGTTTTTCGTCTCCACTGGCGCTTCGCCGGAGGAGCGTGACCACCTGCATTTGCAGACAGTGCCTGCCGCCTTTTCTGACGGCAGTTTCAGAATATCACAATTTTTGACAAAATACAATAGCGTCTTTCTTGTTCGACTGCTGCCCGCTTTGCAAAAAGGGTCGGCAGTCGTTTTCTTTTCCTGTTATCTGTGCTATACTATAGTGTATTTACAAAAAACTTCACTCTGAAAGAAAGAGGTTCACACTATGAAAGCACATATCGCACGCAACCAGAACGCCGGTGTTCCGCTGGCGCTGGGCTGGAACCTGTCCGCCGCCGACCGGGGCATCCTCGAGGGGATGGCTCCCGCCTTCGGCATGAAGCTGCTTCTCGTCTCCCCTGCCGATGCAGGCAAGACCGTCGCCCAGCTGCTGGGCGAGGTAGAGACGAAAGTCTCCCGCACCCTCGTGCTGGAACCGGGCGCTTACCCTCCCGCACTGGTGCTGGCAAACTTCAGGGAAAAAGACCTCGACACCCTGCTGGACCTCATGAAGCAGGCACAGGTGAATATCCCCCTCAAGGCCGTGGTCACTCCGTCCAACAAGAACTGGGTCTTCGGCGACCTGCTGGCCCACCTGTCGGAAGAGCATGCCTCCTTCACCGCTGCGGCAAAGGAGCAGGCATGAGCATCAAGCGTTTCGTTTCCGCTCTGCTGACCGGGGCGCTCTGCCTCGGCGTCCTCACCGCCTGCGGCTCGGCCCAGAAACCCGCCTCTTCGGGCGTGAGCGCCGACGCCCAGCGGTACAGCACCATCTTCTACGATGCCTTCGACACTGTCACGCAGGTCATCGCCTACTGCGACAGCGAGGAAGAGTTCAACCGCCAGATGGACGCCCTCCACGCCGACTTGCTGGAATACCACCGTCTCTACGACATCTACAACGATTATGACGGCGTGGTGAATGTCAAGACCATCAACGACAACGCAGGCGTCGCACCCGTTCAGGTGGATGATAAGATCCTCGGGATGCTGGAACTGGCCCGGCAGATGTACGACACCACAAACGGCAAGCTGAACATCGCCATGGGCAGCGTCCTCCGCATCTGGCACGACTACCGCGAGGCCGCCGAAGCCAACACGAACGAGGCGGACAACAAGCTGCCCGAACAGGAGGCGCTGGATGCCGCCGCCCGGCACTGCGACATCTCCAACCTCGTCATCGACGAAAACGCCAGGACCGTCTATCTCTCCGACCCGGATATGTCCCTCGACGTGGGCAGCGTGGGCAAGGGCTACGCCGTGGAGATGGCGGCACAGGCCGCCGAGGCCCGGGGCCTGAAAAGCGCTCTCATCAGCGTGGGCGGCAACCTCCGCGCCATCGGCACGAAGCCCGACGGCTCCCAGTGGTCGGGCGGCGTGGAGAACCCGTGGAACGCCTCGGACGTCTACACTGCCAGCTCTTCCTACGTCTCCGGTGTCAACATGAGCAACATGGCTCTCGTCACCAGCGGCAACTACCAGCGCTACTACGTCGTGGACGGTGTGCGCTACCATCACCTCATCGACCCGGATACCCTCTGGCCCGCCCGCTACTTTGACAGCGTGAGCGTCCTCTCCCCCGACTCCGGCGCAGCCGACTGCCTCACCACCGGCCTGTTCTGTATGTCCCTTGAGGATGGCCAGAAGCTCATCGAATCCCTCGACGGTGTGGAGGCCCTCTGGTGTACCCCGGACGGCGAAGTCATCCAGTCCAGCGGATGGGCCGACCACGAGAAAAAGTAACAGAAAGCGAAAGCCCCCTCTTCGTCACGGTTCTTGCTCCAATGACGAAGAGGGGACTTTTATATCCTATATATCAAGGATTTCCGCGCGTTCACTCTTCCATGCAGGCATACCTTGCCATCAGGACAGCCCCGCCGGTCACGAGTGCGGCAACAAGCTCCACCACCCAGACAGATGCCACTGCGCTGAGCAGAACGGACAGCGAGTCGATGACAAAGTGGAACAGGTAGGCCCGCACCAGCTCCATGGGGGCCTTTTTGCGGATGGACTGGAACACCAGAATCGACAGGCTCAGATGGAGCACCACCGCAATGATCCGCTCTACGCCGCCTGCAAAAAACGTCAAGCTCGGTGTCGTCCACAGCGCCGAAAGAGCCGCTGCCGTGTCTGCCGCCTTCTCTGCGTCAAGAGTCGCCAGCTGTGCAGACATGGTGCCGGAATTTATCATCACGGCACTTACGATGTTGTTGATCGATGCCACGCCGCACAGAAGCATTGCCTCCACGCCGCCGTGTCCGGCACCATACATAAAGGCATTCGGAAAATCCAGCGGCTTCACCAGAAACCTCATGGCGATGTAACGACCGGTCTCTTCAAAAAGAGCTGCCATCAGGCCGCCATAGACTGCGTATAGGATCACGCTTCCGGTCAGCGCTTCTCCGGCCAGCTGGAACACGATCCGGTGGACAGCGGCCTCCAGCATCAGCACCATCACGAAGAAAACGCCGCACCCGATAAAGAACGGTGCAGCCTTCGCGCCCAGCTTCTTCTTTGCGTAAACGAAGAGGCCTATGGGAAGTGCGAAGGAGACGACAAGGGAAAACACCATGCCTGCGATGCTTGCCCCGGGTACCATATCTACTGTCATAGTCATCCTCCCTGCCGATATACCATCGGCGTTTTTGCAAGGCCTGCCCCCGGAGGGGAGCAGGGTCATTCAATATCCAGCTCCGGCGGCAGGTCGATCTGATCGGAGACGTACCGGCCGTTCTTTTTGCGCTGACGCACACACTCGGTGAGGAGATACTCGATCTGCCCGTTCACCGAGCGGAAATCGTCCTCAGCCCATGCGGCAAGGGCCTCATAGAGCTTTGCGTTCAGGCGCAGGGGGATCTGCTTTTTGGGCTCTGCCATCAGTACAGGCTGCCGCTGTTCACGATGGGCTGTGCGTCCCGGTTGCCGCAGAGCACCACCAGCAGGTTGGAGACCATGGCCGCTTTCCGTTCGTCATCCAACTCCACCACTTTGTTTTCGCTCAGTCGGTCCAGTGCCATCTCCACCATGCCCACGGCGCCGTCCACGATCATCTTGCGGGCGTCGATGATGGCGCTGGCCTGCTGGCGCTGGAGCATCACTGCGGCGATCTCCGGCGCATAGGCCAGATAGGTGATCCGGGCCTCCACCACCTCGATGCCTGCCTCAGCCACGTTTTTCTGGATCTCGTCCCGGATGCGGGCCGCCACCACCTCCGAGGAGCCCCGCAGGCTGCCCTCGTCGGCCACGCCGTCTCCGGTGGTGTCCACGTTGGGGGCCACATCGTAGGGGTACACCCGCACCACGTTCCGCAGGGCGCTGTCGCACTGGAGGGAGAGGTACTCCTTGTAGTTGTCCACATTGAACACCGCCTTGGCAGTGTCGGTGACCCGCCAGATCACGGCGATGCCGATCTCCACCGGGTTGCCCAGACAGTCGTTGATCTTCTGCCGGGAGTTGTTGAGGGTCATCATTTTAAGAGAAATTTTCTTGCCCATGCCGTCGCTCTGGGAGGCGGCATGGGCGCCGCCGTCCACGTCGCCGCTCTGGCTCAGTTTGGTGCCTGCCGCCGGGTTGACGGCGGTGCAGAAGGGGCAGACCCAGTAGAAGCCCGGCTCCCGCAGGGTGCCTGCATAGTGGCCGAAAAGGGTGAGCACCAGCGCTTCCTGCGGCTTGAGCACCTTGAAGCCCGGGAGGGCGATAATGCCCGCAATGTAGCCGAGGATGGCGACGACGAGCAGGAAGCCGCCGAGGGCGTTTTCCCCGCGTTCCAGATGACCGATGGCGTACACGAAGAGCGCTGCGCCCGACGCAAAAACGATGAAGCAGAGCGGCAGCATCGAGAAGCCGCTTTTTTTGGCGGTGAGAGCTTTTTCTTCCATGAAGTTCCCTCCTTTGATGGGTGTGGAAGTGATTGATTTGATATTAAAATCATATCACTTTGTGATTCCGCTGTCAAGAGCGGGACGCAAAAAAAGAACCCGCCCATCCGTAAAATGGACAGGCAGGCCCTTTGTTTATGGAGAAAAATGGAGAAATATCGTTTATCGCAATTTTCAAAAATAGTGCCTATCGAAACGGCATATTTGCGATATGCAGTTTGCGGATGTTGCTTGTGCATTAAAAACGCAAACTGCTATAGAAAGGAAGTTTTAACGCTTATACTTCGCAGCGGTCTGCAGACGCTGCATGGCGCGGTCCAGAGCGATCTTGGTCTGGTAATACTCGTGCATGCTCTGCTTATGCTGCAGGCGCTCTTCGGCGCGGATGCGGGCAGCCTCGGCACGGTTCTTGTCGATGTCCTCGGGGCGCTCGGCGCTGTCCACCAGCAGAAGCACGAAGGTGGGCGTCACCTCAGCGATGCCGTCGCCGACCAGAATCTCGCGGGTCTCGCCGTCCACAGTGAACTTGAGCATCCCCATGTGGATAGCCACCAGCACCGGGCTGTGGCCGGCCTGAACACCGTAGACGCCGTCCTTCACGGGCAGCACCATGCTCTCGCAGCTGCCCTGATAGAACTCACCGCTGGAAGCCGTGATGTTGAGGATGAAGCTGTTCATCAGGCCTCACCGCCTTTTTCCTCCGCCAGCTTGTCCGCTGCCTTCTTGCGGGCGTCGTCGAGGGTGCCTACGTTGAAGAAGGCCCACTCGGGCAGGTCGTCGCACTTGCCGTCCACGATGGCGGCAAAGCCCTTGACCGTCTCGGCCAGCGGCACATATTTGCCGGGCAGGCCGGTGAAGTTCTCAGCCACCGAGAAGGGCTGAGACAGGAACTTCTGCAGCTTACGCGCACGGGTGACGGTGAGCTTGTCTTCCTCGCCCAGCTCGTCCATGCCCAGAATGGCGATGATGTCCTGCAGTTCCTGATAGCGCTGCAGCGTTGCCTGCACCTTGCGGGCCACGCGGTAGTGCTCCTCGCCCACGATGTCGGCTTCCAGAATGCGGGAGGTGGAAGCCAGCGGGTCCACGGCGGGATAGATGCCCTGCTCGACGATTTTACGGCTCAGAACGGTGGTTGCGTCCAGATGTGCAAACGTGGTAGCGGGAGCAGGGTCGGTCAGGTCGTCAGCGGGGACGTAGACGGCCTGCACCGAGGTGATGGAGCCGTCGCGGGTGGAGGTGATACGCTCCTGCAGAGCGCCCAGCTCGTTGGCCAGCGTGGGCTGATAGCCGACAGCCGAGGGCATACGGCCCATCAGAGCAGAGACCTCAGAGCCGGCCTGCACGAAACGGAAGATGTTGTCGATGAAAAGCAGCACGTCCTTGTGGGTCTCCTCGCGGAAATACTCGGCCATGGTCAGGCCGGTCTCCGCCACCCGCATACGGGCTCCTGGGGGCTCGTTCATCTGGCCGAAGACCAGCGCGGTCTTGTTCAGGACGCCGGAGGCGTTCATCTCGCCCCAGAGGTCGCAGCCCTCACGGGAGCGCTCGCCGACGCCGGTGAAGATGGAGTAGCCGCCGTGCTCGGTGGCCACGTTGTGGATAAGTTCCTGGATCAGGACGGTCTTGCCGACGCCTGCGCCGCCGAACAGACCGATCTTGCCGCCCTTGGCGTAGGGGGCCAGCAGGTCGATGACCTTGATGCCCGTTTCCAAAATCTCAGTAGCGGGCTTCTGCTCTGCAAAGCTGGGGGCCTTGCGGTGGATGGGCCAATGCGGCACATCGTCCACAGAGCCCTTGCCGTCGATGGGTCGGCCCAGCGGGTCGAACATACGGCCCAGCGTGGCCTCGCCCACCGGGGCAGTCAGGCCGTGGCCGGTGGCGGTGACTTCCATACCCTTGCCCAGACCTTCGCTGGCCGAGAGCATGATGCAGCGCACCGTCGATTCGTTGACGTGCTGCGCCACCTCCATCGTGCGCTCGGTGCCTTCTGCGGTCACGGTCAGCGCTTCCTGCAGGGCAGGCAGTCGGCCTGCGGTGAACTGCACGTCCACCACAGGGCCGGCCACGCGAATAATTTTTCCCTGTATCATAGATTTGCCTCGTATATTTAGATGTGTCAACCTCTCAGTCTCGCATTCGCTCGACAGCTCCCCTACCGAGGGGAGCCTCTGGCGAAGAGATGAAGCTTTGCGGAATGCCAAAGCCTCTCCTCGATAGGAGAGGTGGCAGCGCGCAAGCGCTGACGGAGAGGTTATTCTTGTGATTTCACCGCAGACGCGCCGCCGATGATCTCGGTGATCTCCTGAGTGATGGAGCCCTGGCGGGTGCGGTTGTATTCCAGCTGCAAGTCGCGTATCATATCGTTGGCGCTCTTGGTGGCCGAATCCATGGCGGTCATGCGGGCGCTCTGCTCTGCGCAGAAGCTCTCGGTCATGGCACCGAAGATCATGCCGTGCATATAGATAGGAGCGGTCTGCTCGAACACCGTCCATGCGTCCGGCACCAGCTCAACTTCGCCGCGGGGGTCGCCCAGACCCTTGGGGGCGGGCTGCAGATGCTCGCGGTCCAGCGGCAGCAGACGCACCATGACCGGCTCACTGGTGAGCGCGTTCTGGATCTTGGTGTAGATAAGATAGATCTCATCCAGTTTGCCCGACTTGAAGTCGTCGATGGCGTCCACCGTGATGTCACGGGCGCGCTGCAGCGACGGGGCAGTCGCGCCGTACTGGAACTCCCGCACCAGGCGAGGGTCTTTGCGGAGGGCGCGGTAGCCCACCTGACCGATGACATAGAAACGGTCGTTTCTGTCAGCCTTTTCCAGCAGGAGTTTCAGCACGTTCTGGTTGAAAGAGCCTGCCATGCCCTTGTCTGCCGTCAGCACCAGATAGGCGCGGCGGGGATCGCCGTCCTCTCTCTTCCGCTCGTGGAAGAACGGATGCACCGGCTCATCAGGCAGATGGGGGACGACACGGGAGATGGTGTCTCTCATGCGGGTGAAGTAGGGCAGGACGTTCTGGTAGTTTTTGCGTGCCTTGCGCAGCTTGGAGGAAGAGATCAGATACATCGCGTTCGTGATCTTGCGGGTATCCTGAATGCTCTCGATGCGCTCTTTCAGCAGCTTACTGGACGCCATGACTCTCGCCTCCCTCGTAGGCCTTCCATGCGTTCAGGATGGTGTCGGTCTGCTCGGGAGTGAGCTTGCCGGTGGCCGTGATGGCATCCATCGTGCCGGACACATCTGCATGGAACTGGCGAACAAAGGCAGCGGTGCGCGCCCGCTGCTCAGCGAGAGGCACTTCGTCCAGCATCCCGTGGGAAGCCAGCACAAGGATGACCACCTGCTCGGCGTCGGTCTTGGGCTGATAGAGCGGCTGCTTGAGCATCTCGGTCAGAGCCTTGCCGTGCTCGAGCTGATGGCGGGTCTCGGCGTCCAGATCGGAGCTGAACTGCGCGAAGGACTCCATGTCCTTGTACTGAGCCAGCTCGATACGCAGGTTGGCGTTGGCCTTCTTCATGGCCTTGGTCTGGGCTGCGCCGCCGACACGGGAGACGGACAGGCCCACGTTGACAGCCGGGCGGTTGCCGGCGTTGAACAGAGCGCTCTCGAGGAAGATCTGACCGTCGGTGATGGAGATGACGTTGGTGGGGATGTAAGCGGACACGTCGCCTGCCTGAGTCTCAACGATGGGCAGGGCAGTGATGGAGCCGCCGCCCAGTGCGTCGCTCATGCGGCAGGAGCGCTCCAGCAGACGGGAGTGCAGATAGAAGACGTCGCCGGGGTAAGCCTCACGGCCCGGAGAGCGGCGGAGCAGCAGAGAGATGGCACGATATGCCACCGCGTGCTTGGAGAGGTCATCGTAGACGATGAGGACGCTCTTGCCCTGCGCCATGAAATACTCGGCCAGAGCCGTACCGGCGTAGGGTGCGATGTACTGCAGCGGGGCGCTGTCGGAAGCGGTAGCCGCCACGATGGTGGTGTAGCCCATCGCGCCGTGCTTCTTCAGGTCTTCGGCCACGCGGGCGATGGAAGAAGCCTTCTGGCCGATGGCGACGTAGATGCAGAGCACGCCGGTGTCCTTCTGGTTCAGGATGGCATCGGTGGCGATCGAGGTCTTGCCGGTCTGGCGGTCGCCGATGATCAGCTCACGCTGACCGCGGCCAATGGGGAACATGGAGTCGATGGCGAGGATGCCGGTGTGGAGCGGCGTATCCACGCTCTGGCGCTCGAGGATGCCGGGGGCCTGCTTCTCGATGGGGTTGTAGCCCACAGCCTCGATGGGGCCTTTGCCGTCGATGGGCTCGCCCAGCGGGTCGATGACGCGGCCAAGGAAGCCGTCGCCCACCGGGATGCCGGCGCGCTTGCCGCTGCGGGTGACCATGGTGCCGACGCCGACGGTCTCAGCGCCGTCGAAAAGCATGATGCCCAGACGGCCCGGTTCAACGCTCTCCACCATGCCCTTGGCGCCATTCTCGAAGGTGACGATCTCGCCGTAGACGGCGCGGTCCATGCCTTCCACTTCCACGATGCCGTCGGCGGAGGAGATGACCACGCCGCCCTCTTCGCTAGTGGCGGCGGGCTTGTAGTCCTCGATGCGGGTCTTGAGGGTGGCCAGAGAGGGCTTGTCGGCCATCATCTGGTCAATGGCGTGACGGCCGGAGTTATCGAAGACGCGGTCGCCGATCTGCAGCACATAGCCGGAGAGGAGGCTGTCGTCCACCGTGACGTTCAGGATGACCTCGGTGGCGTCGTACAGCTTCGCGACCTCTTTCTTGATGCGCTCCAGGTCCTCCTCGCGGGGGGTGCGAGCGGCACGGAGGTCAGCTTTGACGATACGGTTGGCCGAGAAGAACTCGGTGCTGAATTCACTTGCCATTTTCAGCCCCCGCTTTCTCCAACAGGTCGTCCAGCAGGCGGGCGTCGTCCTGCTCGTTCAGGTTGCGGGCCAGCAGCTTCTCGCACATGGCGCGGGCCAGTGCAGTGGTCTGGGCGTCAGCCTGGCGCAGCTTGTGCTGGCGCTCGGCTTCGGCGGCAGCTTTGCCCTCGGCCAGGATGGCGTCGGCCTGCTGCTGGGCGTCAGCCAGCAGCTGCTGCTTGTCCTTTTCGGCCTGCTGCTCGTAGGCAGTGCGGCGGGCAGCAGCCTCGGTGTCCACATTGCGCAGCTTTGCCTGCGCGTCGTTCAGGGCCGCAGCGGCCTCCTGCTTGGAGGTCTCGGCGGCGTTCAGTGCGTCATCCACCTGCTTCTGGCGCTGTGCGATGATGTTCATGACAGGCTTGTACAGGAACTTGCGCAGCAGCAAAAACAGAACCAGAATGTTGACGACTGTATACAGAAGGTTCAGATTCAGAGTCAGCATTCGTCATGCCTCCGTTATCAACCCAGGAACAGGATGATGAGCAGAGCAACGACGAAGCCGAAAATTGCAGTACCTTCGGCCAGAGCTGCACCCAGCAGCAGGTTGGTCTGGATCTTACCGGAAGCTTCCGGCTGGCGGCTGATGGCCTCCGTTGCCTTGCCGGTGGCAATGCCGATGCCGATGCCGCCGCCGATACCAGTCAGCGCTGCGATGCCAGCGCCCAGAGCTACGAGTCCGTTCATAATTATTTCTCCTTTATAAATCAATATTCTTCTTGAGGCTCCCCCTCTGGGGGAGCTGGCGCGAATGCGCCTGAGAGGGCAAGCCGCCTTTCTCAGAGCTTCCATACAGCGATAAGAACATTCTTCGTCAGAGCGAGGTCATCGCTGTGTTTTCTGCTTTTTGTCAGCATCCTTGCCCTCTCCGTCATCTTCGATGACACCTCTCCCAAGGGGAGAGGCTTTTGAGAGGTTTACTCTTCTCCACCAATACTCTCTTTCATGAACAGCGAGGTGAGGAAGACAAAGACATAGGTCTGGATGAGACCATCGAACAAATCAAAGTACAGGCTGAAGATGGCCGGCACGAACACCGGGACCACCAGCTTGATGAGCTCCATGATGACGAAAGCGCCCAGCACGTTGCCGAACAGTCGCATACACAGACTGGTGGGGCGGATGGCGATCTCGAGGATGTTCATGGGGGTCATGATGGGGGTGGGGGCGGCGAGGCTCTTGAGGAAGCCCTTGCCGCCCCGGGCATGGATGCCGGAATACTCGATGAGGCAGATGCTCATGAGCGCCAGCGCAGCGGTGACATTCAGATCCTTCGTGGGGGGCTTGATGCCGAACACGCCGATGAGGTTCGCACAGGCGATATAGAGAGCCACCGTCATGAGGTAAGGCACATACCGTCTGCCCTGCTCGCCCAGCAGGCCCGTGAAGAAGCCGTCGATGGTGGTGACGACCATCTCAAGGATGGCCTGCCGCCTGGAGATGTGGTCCACCTTGAGGTTCCGGGTGAGCAGGATGGAGACGATGACCAGAAACAGCATGATGCCCCAGCTGACCACCACGGATTCCGGCACCTGCAGGCCGCCGAGGGAGATCATCTCCACATTCAGCTCCTCTTTCAGGGCCGCAGTCAATGCGTTCATCTCTTTGCCTCCTTTCTGAGCAGAGTCTTATCCTGAAGCGTAAAGGTATCGTTCGTTTTCACTCTATCTCCTTTCGTTTCTTTTATTAAAGCAGCTGTGCTAAAAATCAAAGAAGGTGCGTTTGTTTTTATGGAAACACACCCTCTTTCCGCGTTCAGCGCAGCCCTTTTGCGTCTGGTATCATAGCACGATTGGTGCAGTTTGATAAGCCCTTTTGTCGATATTCTACTTTTTGTTATATCTTATTTCACACCTCAGCCGGGGATGTTGTGCATCTTGCTTAATAATTCGCAGTCAAACTGTCCATTTTGACCAAATCCTTAGTCATTCCTTAGTGGTTCGTTTCATTTTTGAGGTAAAACGAAACCCTTTCGGCAGAATTATGCACTCCATGTATATCTGATATATAAAATTCATATGGCTGTCAAGTGTGTGATACATGAAATTTTCTTAATCAGAAGCTTATCTTTATTAAGTAATATTACCTGTTTATAATATAGGATATAGGCTCACCGGGCGTTCTGCTCACCGCGGCGGAAGATAGCGCGGAAGAAGTCTGGCAGTTCCTGTGCAGAGGTTTCCCACAAAAGGCCCTGCGGGCCGTCCAGACTGCGCAGGGAGGCTGCTTCAGTCGTGCGTTTGTATGAACAATATAATTTTTTAGTTGTTTCTTGAAAAATTATGTCCAATTTATTGTGCATTCTGCGAATGGACAAACCGCGCCCGCGCGTGTATAATAAAGCCAGAAACCAGAGAAGTACAGCAGAAGCTCAAATGAGAGCTAACCCCGCTGACTTTAAGCAGAAAGGAGCGAAGACCGATGGTCGATATGGAACCCGCACAGTACGCACAGACTGTCGGGGTTCGCTGAGAAGCAAAACAGAGGCTCACCACAAACGGGATGCTTCCCCCGTATAAAAACACAACAACAAGAGCCGTTCTTGAGCATCAATAAAGCGAATAACAGAACAGTCTGTGAAATAAAACCCCTCGCGTTCAAATAGATCCGCCGAAGGTGATCCCAATGAAGAAAGCTTTTGTACGGAACGTCTTATTTGAATAACTCCAAAGGAGAAACTCCGATGTACTAAGTAATGACACTCCCTTCGCAAATCTAACTCGAAAGAATGTGGTAATATGAAATTCATCTCTGTGATTCGTATCCCGCACTCCAACAGTTAAGAAAAGGGTCATTCCAATGTACTGAGAAATTCATTCCCCTGCCAATCGTTCTTCACCGTTTCAAAGGAGAATCTTCTATGAAACGTCCGGTACAGACCGAAAAATGAAGAAATCGAGGTCAAGAGGCTATGACTCCGAAGAAGTAAGCATCCTGCCGACTGAGGGCTTGCAACCGCCTCGAGTCGGCAGGTTTTTTGTCTGATGTTTTCCAATGAAACCTGCATCCTCCCGTTTTCCTGCCGGGAGGATGCGGGTTTTGTTTTGTCCCGGATATTTTGCGGCGGCAGGCGCAGAGCCTGTAGACTTTCGAATCTATTTCGTGTATACTTTTGCTCAGAAAGCAGCACTTACAAGGAGGCAGACCACTATGGCAAGCAATTTCGAGTTCTACTCCCCCACCCGGGTCATCTTCGGCAAAGGCACCGAACAGCGCGTGGGCGCGCTGGTGCGCGAATACGGCGGCACCCGTGTCCTCATCGTCTACGGCGGCAAGAGCGCCGTCCGCTCCGGCGTGCTGGATCGGGCTGAAAAGTCGCTGGCCGAGGCCGGCATTTCCAGCTGGACGCTGGGCGGCGTCGTGCCGAACCCCCACCTCGACAAGGTCTACGAGGGCATCCGCATCGGCAAAGAGAACAGCATCAACTTCCTGCTGGCCGTGGGCGGCGGCAGCGTCATCGACACGGCCAAGGCCATCGCCTACGGCCTGGCCGAGCCGGAAAAGGACGTCTGGGAGCTGTACGAACACACCCGCACGGCCAGGAAGTGCCTGCCGGTGGCCAGCATCCTGACCATCGCGGCGGCGGGCAGTGAAACGTCCAACAGCAGCGTCATCACCCGGGTGGACACCCACCAGAAGCGGGCCTACAACGACGACATCAGCCGCCCGAAGTTCGCCATCATGGACCCCGAGCTCACCAAGACCCTGCCCGACTATCAGACCGAGTCCGGCTGCGCCGACATCATGATGCACACCATGGAGCGCTATTTCACCAATGGCGGCAATATGGAGCTGACCGACGCGCTGGCCGAGGGCCTGCTGCGCACCGTGATGAAGAACGCGGTCATCCTCCACACCGACCCGGCCAACTACGAGGCCCGGGCCGAGGTGATGTGGGCGGGCAGTCTGTCCCACAACGGCCTGACCGGCTGCGGCATCGCCAGAGGCGACTTTATGTCCCACAAACTCGAGCACGAGATGGGCGGTATGTTCGACGTGACCCACGGCGCGGGCCTCGCCGCCCTCTGGCCCAGCTGGGCGCGGTACGTCTACAAGGACTGCCTGCCCCGCTTCGTCCGCTTTGCCCGGAACGTCATGGGCGTGACCACCGACGGCACCGACGAGGAGATTGCCCTGAAAGGCATCGAGGCCATGGTGGACTTCTACCACAGCATCGGGATGCCCGCCAGCTTCCACGAGCTGGGCATCGACCCCACCGACGCGCAGATCGACGAGATGGCCCGCCGCTGCCTCGAAGCTTGCGGCTCCGCCCTCGGCTCAGCCAAAAAACTCAGCCTCGACGACATGATCGCCATCTACCACGCCGCCAACCACTAAGAAATTTTTTCTCATCTCCGCCCGGCACAGAGTATTTTGCTTACTCTGTGCCGGGCATTTCGTTGTCTCTTGTGTGCTTCATCCTGCTTTTGGGCAAAGAAGCGGAAAAGAGATGGGGGAAAAATAAAAGCATTTGCCTGAACTCGAAGTATAAACGAAGCGCATCCCTTCTCCATACAGAAGCAGAAGGGGTGCGCTTTTCTATGTCTGCCGAAAGTTTTCAACAACACAAAACTTCATCCTCTCATCACAAATTTCCATCGTCCTTTTTTTGAGGGCTGTCTGCGAAGCAGACAGAGAGGGCGATCCATTCTTATAAAGAATAGATGTCTATAAAATTTCTATATTTTACAAAGGTTTCGTTTTGTGGTTTGATGGAGCCAGAACGAACGGGATTCCAAAAGCTTCTGAACGAAAGGACGAAGATATATGCGTAAATTTCCTTGTGTATTCATGCGCGGCGGCACGTCGAAGGGCTGCATGTTCCTGGAAAGCGACCTGCCCGCCCGCGACCAGTGGGACGACATTTTTGTGCAGGCCATGGGCAGCCCTGACCCCAAGCAGATCGACGGTATGGGCGGCTGCGTGTCCAGCAACAACAAGATCGTTGTCGTCCGCAAGAGCGACCGCCCCGGCATCGACGTCGATTACATCGTGGGCCAGTCCATCGTGGGCCAGTCCAAGATCGACTACAAGAGCAACTGCGGCAACATGACCGCCGCCACTGCTCCCTACGCCGTGGAGATGGGCCTCGTGGAGAACCTGACCGAGCCCACCACTGTGGTGCATATGTTCAACCTGAACACCAACAAGACCATCGACGTGGAAGTCCCTATCAAGGACGGCCAGTTCAACAACGAAGGCACCTGCTCCATCGCAGGCGTGGACGGCACCGCTGGCGAACTGAAGGTCAACTTCCTCGACCCGGCAGGCGCCAAGACCGGCAGGCTCTTCCCCACCGGCAACGCCAAGGAAATGCTGGATCTGGGCGAGCTTGGCACCATCGAGGCCACCATTCTGGACGTCTCCAACCCCATGGTCCTGGTCCGCGCTGCCGACCTCGGCATCACCGGCACCCAGCTGCCCGCTGAGGTGGACGCCGACAAGGCTCTGGCCGCAAAGCTGGAAGCCATCCGCGGTGCTGCCTGCGTCAAAATGGGCTTCGCCAAAGACCCTGCCGACGCCACCGCCAACAGCCCCGCAGTCCCGAAAGTCGGCTTCGTGACGGCTCCTGTCAGCTTCACCGACATCAGCGGCAAGTCCGTCGATGCCTCCGAGATGGACGTCTGCGCCCGCGTCATCAGCGTGTTCAAGTGCCACAAGGCCTGCCCGCTGACCAGCGCTTCTTCCATCAGCGTGGCCGCATTCGTACCCGGCACTCTGGTCAATGAGCTGGTCGCTCTCAAGCCCGGCCAGCAGACCGTCCGCATCGGCCATCCCTCCGGTGTCATGACCATGTACCCCTATCTGGATGACCCCACCAAGCCCCTGAACGACATCGTCGTCTCCGGCGTGGCCGTCCAGCGCACCGCACGCCGCATCATGGACGGCACCCTGTACATCCGTAAGTAAGCGGCCTGAAGTTACCATCCATCATCTCCTATATCTTCTACATTCTTTTTCTTCTTGCGCAAAGCGGCTCGGAAATTTTTCCGGGCCGCTTTTGCTTTTGGCTATCCATCAACTTTTGGAATGATTCTCAATCGAAATCAAATATTTTACAGAATAACCAGACTGCGGTATCATAGTGCCAGAAGGAAGGCCGACCACCAAGAAAGGCCATGAAAATAAAAAAGAGAGTTCGAGAAAGGAAGCACACATTATGCTCAAACTGTATGACAACGGCATCTACCTCGTTCACGGCGAGACCATCTGCTCCTGCCCCGAAGAGGCAGCTCAGAAGTCCGGCATCACCACTACGAAAGAGGAAGCCGCCAAAGGCACCATGGCCTACGGCATCCTGAAGGCTCACAACCAGAGCGACGACATGGACCAGCTTCGTCTGAAGTTCGACTCCATGACCAGCCACGACATCACTTATGTCGGCATCATCCAGACGGCCCGCGCTTCCGGCATGAAGCGATTCCCCCTGCCCTACGTCCTGACCAACTGCCACAACAGCCTCTGCGCTGTCGGCGGCACCATCAATGAGGACGACCACAAGTTCGCCCTCTCCGCTGCCCACAAGTACGGCGGCATCTACGTCCCTACCAACATGGCAAACATCCACAGCTACAACCGTGAGACCATGGCAGGCGGCGGCCGCATGATCCTCGGCTCCGACTCCCACACTCGTTACGGCGCTCTGGGTACCATGGCTGTCGGCGAGGGCGGCGGCGAGCTGGCAAAGCAGCTGGTGGGCCGCACTTATGACTTCGCCCGTCCCGGCGTCATCGCCATCTATCTGACCGGCAAGCCCCGCCCGGGCATCGGCCCCCACGACGTGGCCCTGAGCATCTGCGGTGCTGTCTACAAGAATGGCTACGTCAAGAACAAGGTCATGGAGTTCGTCGGCCCCGGCGTGGCAAATCTGCCCATCGAGTTCCGCAACGCCATCGACGTCATGACCACCGAGACCACCTGCTGGTCTTCCATCTGGGTGACCGACGAGCAGACCCAGCGCTACTTCATGGTCCATGGCCGTCCCGAGGCTTACAAGAAGCTGGCTCCTGCCGATGTGGCTTACTACGACGGCTGCGTCTACATCGACCTCGACACCGTCGAGTCCACCATTGCAATGCCCATGCACCCCTCCAACACCTACACCATCCACGAGCTGCAGGCCAACGCTGCCGACATCCTCCATGCTGTGCAGGAAGAGGCCAACAAGCAGATCAAGGGCGCTAAGATGGACCTCGACAGCAAGTTCCACGACGGCGCTGTCTGGGTGGACCAGGGCGAGATCGCTGGCTGCGCCGGCGGCACCTTCGACAACATCTGTGCTGCTGCTGACATCCTGCGCGGCAAGAGCTGCGGCAACGGTGTCTTCACTCTGAGCATCTACCCCGGCTCCATGCCCGCACTGGCCGAGCTGTACAAGAATGGCCGTGCAAGCGACCTTGTCAACGCCGGCGCCATCATGCGTGAGTGCTTCTGCGGCCCCTGCTTCGGCGCAGGCGACTGCCCGGCAAACGGCGAGTTCTCCGTCCGCCACACCACCCGCAACTTCCCGAACCGCGAGGGTTCCAAGCCGGGCGAGGGTCAGATGTCCAGCGTGGCACTGATGGACGCACGTTCCATCGCCGCCACCGCAGCCAACGGCGGCAAGCTGACCGCCGCCACCGACCTGGATGTGGAGTACACCAACCCCGAGTACCACTACAACGCTTCCCTGTACGAGAAGCGCGTCTACAACGGCTGGGGCAAGGCTGAGCCGGACGCAGAGCTGCGCTTCGGCCCCAACATCAAGGACTGGCCCGAGATGCCTGCTCTGACCAACGACCTGCTGGTCAAGGTCTGCTCCTACATCACCGACCCCGTCACCACCACCGACGAGCTCATCCCCTCCGGTGAGACTTCTTCCTACCGCTCCAACCCCGAGCGTCTGTCGGAGTTCGCACTGAGCCGCCGTGACCCCCAGTACGTGGGCCGCAGCAAGGTCATGCGCCAGATCGAGCGCGACCGTGAGGCCGGCAAGGCTCTGCCCGAGGAGGTCATGAAGGTCTATGAGGCCCTGACCAAGGCCGGCATCGCCAACGACCCCGCCAACACCGACATCGGCTCCACCATCTTCGCCAACATGCCCGGCGACGGCTCCGCTCGTGAGCAGGCTGCTTCCTGCCAGCGCGTCATGGGTGCTTCTGCCAACTTCGCAAAGCAGTACGCCACCAAGCGCTATCGTTCCAACTGCATCAACTGGGGCATGACTCCCTTCCTCGTGGAGAACCCCGAGGTCTTCGAGCTGGGCGACTACATCTTTGTCCCGAGCATCCGCGAGGCTGTTCTGGAGAACAAGGCAAGCTTCTCTGCTTACGCTGTCAAGCCGGACGGCACCGTCACCGAGTTCCCTGTCTCCACCGGTGCGCTGACCGAGGCTGAGCGCCAGATCATCGCTGATGGTTGCCTCATCAACTACTACCGCAATAATCAGTAATCTCTGCCCGCCGACCCGAGGGGAGTTTCCCAAGCAAATGTCCAGAGAAGTGGGGCCACGGCGCGAATCGTTGGGGCGAAACCGTGGGTCTCAGGTCCCATTTGCAGGGAAACTACCGGAGTGGGCGGCAGTGCAAACTTAAAATATCATCAAACAACTGAGGGCAGGGGCTGTCCCCGCCAAGGCTGCGGGGTGCAGCCCCTGCCCCTTTATTTTTGAAAAGGAGAACACTTATGTCTGAATACATCACGACTGCTCTGCAGGAAGAAGAGATCAAGACCGCACAGGAAAAGCTCGCTGAGCTCATCCGCTCCGACTTCGCCCGCATCGACCGCATGAAGGCTGACGAAGAAGTCACCGACTTCTCCAAGCTCGACACCATCACCATCGGCGTCATGCCCGGCGATGGCATCGGCCCCCTCATCATGACCCAGGCTCTCCGCGTCCTGAACCAGTTGCTGGCTCCCGAGATCGCCAGCGGCAAGGTGAAGATCCGCATCATCGAGGGCATGACCTTCGAGCGCCGCGTGGAGCTGGGCGAGAGCCTGCCCGCCGATGTCCTCGCCGCCTGCAAGGAGTGCAACGTCCTTATCAAGGGACCCTTCACCACGCCCCGCGCCGGTGATAAGTTCCCCGACGGCACCCCGATGCCCAACATGGTCTCCGCCAACAGTCTGCTCCGCCGCAGCCTCGATCTGTTTGCCGCTGTCCGCCCCATCAAGATCCCGGAGAAGAACATCGACTGGTGCTTCTTCCGCGAGAACATCGAGGGCGAGTACATCTGGGGCAACAAGGGCATTCAGGTCAACGATGACCTCGCCATCGACTTCAAGGTGCAGACCAAGCAGGGCAGTGAGCGCATCGCCCGCGCTGCTTTCGAGTACGCCCGCAAGAACGGCAAGCACAATGTGACCGCCATCACCAAGGCCAACATCGTCAAGCTGGCCGACGGCAACTTCCTGAAGGCTGTCCACCACATCGGCGAGACCGAATACCCCGACATCGAGGTGCAGGAGCGTCTGGTGGATGCCATGACCGCCAAGATGGCAGACCCCGAGTTCACCAAGGGCTGCGAAGTCTTTGTCCTGCCGAACCTCTATGGCGACATCGTGACCGACGCTGCTGCTGAGATGCAGGGGGGCTTAGGCAGTGCCTCTTCCTCCAACATCGGCAACAAGTACGCCCTGTTCGAGGCCATCCACGGCACCGCTCCCTTCCTCATCAATCATGGCCGCGGCCAGTACGCGAACCCCTGCTCCCTGATCCGTGCCGCCGGCCAGCTGATGGCCCACATCGGCTACGGCGACCGCACCGCAAAGCTCGAGAAGGCGCTGGACATCTGCTGCAACACCGAAAAGAAGCTCGTCGTCACCACCGACAAGGACGGCGCTACCAGCGAGGAGTTCACCACCTACCTGCTGGATACCCTCAAGTCTCTGTAAATGAGTACGCACGGTCTTGAACTTCCGTCTATAAAACGATATACTGAAAGAAATACCACGAAAAGGACGGAACATCACATGGACGAAAAAGACCTGCAGATCTTCCTGACGCTGGCTGACACCGGCAACCTGACCCGCACAGCGGAAAAACTCTACCTTGCCCAGCCCACCCTGAGCAAACGGCTCCAGAACATGGAGTCGGAGCTTGGCGCGACGCTGTTTCTGCGCAGCAAACAGGGTGTCACCCTGACCCCTGCCGGTGAAGAGGCACAGAAAGTCATCCAGCGCACTGTTCAGGACTTCAGCACTCTGCGGGAACAGTTACAGCTGAGAAAAAACACCATCTGCGGCACCCTGCGCATTGAGGCGTCCATCGACTACTCCAAATACCGCCTGCCGCAGGTGCTGGCCGCCTACACGTCCCAGCACCCGGACGTCACCCTCAAAGTCTCCACTGACCACAGCCGCGACTGCATCAAGAAGCTGCAGGACGGCAAATTCCACCTCGCCATCGTGCGGGGCGAATACGACTGGGACGAGGGCAAAATCCTGCTCGAGCGGGAACCGGTCTGTCTCATCCGCAGCCGGGAGAATGCCGATGTCCCCCTGAACGAGATGCGGTACATCGGCCGGGACGCCAACCCCGAGCATATGAGCATGAAGGCCCGCTGGCTGATGGAGCACAAGATGGAGCCCCGCTCCCAGCTGAATGTGGACGGCCTGTCCACCTGCGTCGCCATGGTGAAGGCGGGCCTCGGCTGGAGCATCGTGCCGGAGATCTGCCTGAACTATTTCGACGGCATCTCGGAGCCTCTCTTCTTTGCCGACGGCACGCCGCTCTCCCGCTCTACTTATCTGCTCTACCGCAAGCGCGAAAGCGAGCTGCCGCAGGTGCGGGAGTTCATCCGCATGGTCTGTACCATGAGCAAACATTAAAGAGATCTATTGATTCTTCCCTTCCGATCGTTCCAAGTCCCCTCTGCACTTCAGGGCGCAGGGGGGACTTTTCTTTACCGTCTCTTTGCTTTTTTGCGACATTTCGATGTTTTTGTGATAACTAACAAAAGCCTGTCGATATTTTCGTCAGTCTGCACAGCGGTTCAAAAGGGGTCCCATATTCCGCAGGATCAGTTCTATCCATTCCGTTTTTCTATGGAAATCTCATCCAATTTCCCGCATTGACTCATTTTTGACGATGTTTTCGTCCTCATGATGCATTTCCTGCATTTTTATCATTCATTTTTGGAATGGCATCAGATACAAACCCGTTATTTAACAAATCATCCATTTTCGATTATCCTAAATACAGGAAAAGTACTCCATGTACAAGAGAGTTTCGTCGAAAGGAAGCTGAAAATCTATGGAAAACGTAATGCAGGGCATCATTGATATGCACATCCATGCAGCCCCGGACGTCCGTGCGCGGAAACTGGACGATCTCGAGCTGATGGAAGCCTCCGTTCAGCGGGGTGTGCGTGCCATTGTGCTCAAGTCCCACAACGTCCCCACTGCGGACCGTGCCTATCTGGTCAACCGCGTAGCAGCTGAAAAGTACCCGGACGTAAAGTTCACCGCATTCGGCGGGCTGTGCCTGAACCGTCCGGTGGGCGGTCTGAACCCCGACGCGGTGGAAACTTCACTGAAGCTGGGCGCAAAGGTCATCTGGCTGCCCACCAACACCGCCGAGAACCACTACCGCAAAAACGGCAAAGACTCCTCCACGGGCGTCGTCGTCACCCGTGACGGCAAAGCCGTAGACGAGCTGCAGGACATTTTCGCCCTCGTCAAGCAATACAACGCTGTGCTGGCCACCGGCCACATCGGTGCAGAAGAGTGCTTCCCGGTCGTGGAAGCTGCCCGCGTCGCAGGCGTGGAGAAGATCGTCATCACCCACCCCGAGTTCTGGGTGGTGGGCATGACTCCCGAGCAGCAGGCCGACATCGTGCGGAAATACGATGTCCTGCTGGAATCCGTCTACGCACAGCCCGTCAACGGCAGCTATAAGATCAACATCCCCGACAACATCGCTGCCATGAAAGCCATCGGCCCGGAGCACTTCGTCCTCTCCACCGACAGCGGCCAGACCGTCAACCCCTACTGGTACGAAAGCTACACCACCTACTTCAAGGCGGTGTCTGAGGCATTCACCCCCGAGCAAGTCCGCAAGATGACCCACGACAATCCGGCATGGCTGCTGGATATTGACCAGTAAAACGGAGGAAACAACAATGAAAAAATTGAATTCCATTCAGTTCTATGGAATGCCCCTTCCCATCTATGCGTTTTTCGCCATCATCGTGCTGGCCTGCGCCTACTTCAACATCATCCCCAACCAGATGATCGGCGCGGTCGCTGTCCTGTTCGCCTTCGGCATCCTGATCGGTGAGATCGGCGAGCGCCTGCCTGTCTGGAACAAGTTCCTCGGCGGCGGCGCAATGCTCTGCTTCCTCGCTGCCGGTCTGCTCAAGTACTTCAACCTCCTGCCCGAGTGCGTCACCAACGTCTCCGACGGCTGGATCAACGGCTACAGCTTCCTGAATGTCTTCATCACCTTCCTTGTCGTCGGCTCCCTGCTGGGCATCGACCGCGACGTCCTTATCAAGTCCGGCTCCCTCTACATCCCCACGCTGCTGTGCTCCCTGTTGGGTGCCTGCGTGTTCGGCGTCGTGGCCGGCCTCATCTTCGGCAACGACCCGCTCTACCTCATCACCTCTTACGTCCTGCCCATCATGGGCGGCGGCGCGGGCGCTGGTGCCGTGCCTATGGCTCAGGTCTACTCCGACGCCACCGGTCAGGACTCCGCAGGCTACCTGAGCTTCTGCATGGCCATCCTCGCTCTGGGCAATATCGTCGCCATCCTGATGGCTGTCGTCATGGACCTCGTTGGCCGCGCTTTCCCTAAAATGACCGGCCACGGCGAGCTGCTCCGCGTCAAGAACAAGTCTCTGGAAGTCGAGTCCAAGACCCCTGCTCCCGCTGTCACCGTGGATGACATCGCTGCTGCCATCTTCATCTGCGCAGGCTTCTTCATGCTGGGCCAGCTGGTCTCCAAGAAGATCCTCCCCACCGTGTTCGGTGTTGCCATCCCCAACTTTGCTTACATGATCATCTTCGCTGCTTTGGCCAACATCTTCAACCTCATCCCGGAAAACCTCCGCGAGGCCTGCCGCCGCTGCCAGCACTTCTGCGGCAACAAGCTGGTCTGGATCCAGATGGTTGGCATGGGCATCTCCGCCATCAACTTCTCCACCATGTTCTCCGTGGCAAGCTGGCAGAACGTCGTCATCGTCCTGATGATCGTCATCGGCTGCTGCGTCGGCTCTGCTCTCTTCGGCTGGATCGTTGGCTTCTTCCCTGTCGAGAGCGCCATCACCGCTGGCCTGTGCATGGCAAACATGGGCGGCGCAGGCGACCTGGCCGTTCTGGGTGCCGCAAAGCGGATGGACCTGATGGTCTACGCACAGATCTCCTCCCGCATCGGCGGCGCCATCGTCCTGCTGATCGCTTCCATCCTCTTCGCATTCCTCTAAGATACCACAAGACCTCTTCTCAAAGAGAGACCGGCTTTGCCCAAAGCCGATCTCTCTTTTTTACTGTCAAACCTGCGTGAATGGGGTCGTTTCCTGCGTGAATCGCTGTGTCTAAGCCCCGATGGTTATGTTATAATATGGTCATAAGGGAGGAACTGAGGATGGAGCTTCGATTTGCGGTCGTAGAAGACCGCCTGCCCGACGCTCAGCGGTTGGAGAGCCTTTTGCGGCTGGCTTTCGGCGGCGGGCAACCATTGGTCTGTGACCATTATGAGAGCGGCGACGCCTTTCTGGCGGCGTTCCCCTCAAAAAATTATCAGGTCGTTTTTCTCGACATCTGCATGGAAGGCACCAACGGCATCGAGACGGCGCGCATCCTGCGCCGGGCCGACCCCGACCTGCTGCTGGTGTTCGTGACCTCGTCCCCGGAATACGTATGGGACGCCTTCCCCGTCCACCCCTTCGACTATCTGCTCAAGCCCTACCGGGAAGAAAAGCTCTTCCAGCTGGCCGACGAGCTGCGGCGGGTGCTCTTCCGGGCCGAACCGGAGCTGGAAGTCCGCATCGCACGGCAGCAGGTACATCTCCCCCTGCGGAAGATCCAGTACGCCATGGCCCAGAACCACTACGTCCGCATCGTCAGCGACGACGGCGAGTGCCGGACCGTCTCCACCTTCTCCCAGGTGGAGCAGCTGCTGCGGGCGCAGGAGAACTTCATCGTCTGCAACCGGGGCGTCATCCTGAACATGGACAAGGTGCTCCGGCTGGACAGCGACTGCTTCGAGATGCTGGACGGCACCCGCCTGCCCGTGCGCCAGAAGGACAAGAACACCCTGTTCGCCCAGTTCACACAATATCAGTTCCGCCATATGCGGCGGGAGCTATGACGCCGAGAGGAGGCCCGACCTTGGACTTTTCTTTATTTGGACGCTATTTTCTGGACCTCGCCGTCTTCTACCCAGGGGCATTCCTCTGCCTCGCGCCCCTGTGGGAGCATGTGAAAGCACCCCGGCGCACCGCTGTGCTGGCAGCCACTCTCGTCACGGTCATCTGCCTTGCAGCGGCGGCCCTCTGCGCCATCTTCGAACTCGACAGCAACATCCTGCTTCTGCCCACCCTGCTGGCGGCGTTCTGGCTGCTGCGCTGGCGGGTGGGGCCGGAAGTTTCCGTGAGCCAGACCGCCTTCCTCTTCGCCGTCTCCGGCGTCATGATGGCAGTCTGCTCCCTGCTTTCTGTGGTGCTCAACGCCCGGGCTGAGGTGGGCAACGACGCCCCGGTCTGTCTCGTCTCCACCTCTCTGCTCAAGCTGGGACTCTCGGCAGTGCTCTGCATCATCTTCTGGTTCACCGCCGTCCAGTGGAGCCGCTGGCTGCTGCGGGAGTACCGGGGCGAAGCCTTCTGGCAGTCGGCGTGGCCGCTGCCCACCATCTACGCGGCTTTCCTCGTCTTCTGTATGCCGCTGGACCCGGCCGTCGTGCTCATCAACCGTCTGATGATCATTTCTGTTCTGGCCGTCTCCATCTCTCTGCTGGGCATCTTTTTGCTGCTGTACGAGATGTATCAGGTGGCCCGGGAGTATACCCGCAGCGCCCAGCTCGACCGGGAAAACCAGCTTCTGGCCGTGGAATCCCGCCGCTACACCGAGCTTCGGACCTATATGGAGCAGACGCGGCATCTCCGCCACGACTTCCGCCAGCACCTCCACGTCATCGCCGGACTCACCGAGGCCGGGCAGGTGGATGAGCTGAAAAATTACCTGCACCAGTACGAATCCGAGCTGAGCGAGGAGCGCCCCACCCTCTGCGCGAATCCTGCCGTGGACGCTCTGGCCGGTCACTACGACCACGAGGCCCACAGCCTCGGCGTGCCGGTGGACTGGCGGCTGGAACTGCCCCGCCAGCTGGCCATCCCGGAGGCCGACTTCTGCATGATGCTGGGCAATCTGTTGGAAAATGCTTTCCACGCCAGCCAGAAGCTGCCGCCCGAACAGCGGCAGGTGAAGGTGCTGGCCCGGATGCTGAGCCCCGCCATGCTGGGCCTGCTGGTGGAGAACCGCTATGACGGTGTGCTCAAGCGCCAGCAGGGCATTCTCCACTCCACGAAACACGACGGAATGGGAATCGGCCTCGTCTCCATCCAGACGGCCGTTTCCAGATATGGCGGTTCTATGACCGTCGAGACCGAGAACGGTTTGTTCCGGGTGAATATTTTATTGAACCTTTAACCTCTCCGTCACGCCTGCGGCGTGCCACCTCCCCTATCGAGGGGAGGCTGAGAGGTCATGTTATCAAAAAAGGAGGACTCCACCATGAAAATGACCCGACGCAATTTCCTCAGCGCTTCCGCTCTCACACTGCTGTCCTGCCAGCTGGCCCCTGCCGCCAGGGCAGACTGCCTTCTGTCCGGCCTTTTCCACGGCGCAGACACCGCCCTGCCGCCGAAGCCTCTGACGGCGAAAGTCGTGGACGCCAACCCCTTTATGGGCCGCAGCGAGTCAAACATCCACCACGACTGCTACAACACCGACTCCACCGACGCCGTCCTCCCCGTGGGCATCTGCCCCGAGGTCAACGTGGCAATGGAAAAGACGAACCCCAACGCCTCCCCGGCCATCTTCTTCGACAACTTCGATAACCCCGTCAGCCCGTTCCTGGGCGGTCTGGCCATCCGCGATCTCGACGCAGAAGAAGTCCGCACCATCGGCTTTTTCTCTCCCGCCAAGCACGACGGCGGCGGCTATCTCATCCAAAGCTCCTATTCCTTTGTGGACGGGCGCAACCTCATCGTCTGCCCCACCAGCCACAACCATGTGCTGATGCTTCGCGCCACCGACGAGAAGGGTACGCCTCTGCCGGTTTTCGAAAAGGTACTGGACATCAACATCAAGGAGGCCGCCGAGCGGGTGCTTGGCCGCAGCCTCGAGCAGAATCTGCTCTCCATCGTCTTCGACTACGACGGCAACCTCTGGTTCGTCACCGGCGGCTTCCGCATCTACCCCAGCCGCGGCCAGCAGGGCGCGATGGGCTACATCTCCCACAACGCCATCGAAACCATCCTTGCCGGCGGCACCGCCGACCTCGACCACGAAGTCCATGTCTACGCTCCCGCTCCGGGCGAGGGTGCTGAAAACGGCATTGCCTCCTGCCGGGAGGGTGCGGTCATCCTGACGAATCTTGCCTGCTACCTGCTGCGCGCCAACGGCGGCGTTGAAGTCGTCTGGCGCACCCCCTACGACAGCGTGGGCGCAAAAGACAGCCGCGAAGGCGCTGCCACCACCGGCGGCGGTCTGGCATGGGGCGGCGGCTGCTCGCCCTCTCTGAGCCGGGAGCTGGTCTTCTTCACCGACAACCTCGAGACCGTCAGCCTGATGGCTGTGGACATCCGCACCGGCGAGGTGGCGGCCAGCCACCCGATCATCGACGAGCTGCCCGCCAACATGCCGGTGTCGGTGGAAAATTCGGCCATCGTCTACGACCACGGCAATGGCCGGGTCAGCACCATCGTCTGCAACTGGTTCGGCGCAGGCAGCCCCAACCTCGCAAAGCCCGACAGTGACTCTTCCATCCAGAGCTACGAGAACATCTACGACCGCAACTGGCTGCTCAAGGGCAACTGCATGATCATGCCCGGCGTCGAACGGGTGGACACCATCCGCACCGCCGACGGCTGGACCATGAAGAGCGTCTGGTGCCGCGACGACCTCAGCGACACTTCCATGATGAAGCTCTCCACCGCCACCGGCTATATCTACGGCTTCGTGCAGGATGTGGACAGCGGCATGTGGCAGTACATCGTGCTGGACTTCGACACCGGAAAGACCGTCCTCACCGTGGACGTCGCCTCCCTCTACGGCTACAACAACATGGCCATCGGCATGTACGCGGGCCGTGACGGCAACAAGCTCTACTGCCCCACCGGCTACAAAGAGCTGCTCCGCCTGCAGGACCGCTTCGTCTTCCTGCCCGAGATGCCCTACCGGAAGGTCGATCTGGACAAGACCTCCCGCCGGGTGCTTTCGGCGGCAGAGTTCCAGGCCGCAGGCGGCGCCGGCACCCCCGCAAGCTGGCTCCACACCGCCACCCTCGACAACCTCCACCCCGCGACTACTGTTTCTTTCCGCATCAACGGCCTGACCGGAAATGCCGCCGACTATAAGCTCTTCGCCCTCGGCACGGATGGCCGCTACCACGAGGTGTCCGACTGGCACTTCGACGATGCCCCGGCCCGTCTCAGCGCGAAGAAGGTCTACACTATCTGCCTCACCGCACAGGACGGCGGCAGCTTCGACCTCTCGCCCGACGCCAAGGAAGTCACCCTTTCCATCGTTCTGGCCCGCTGAATCTGACAAAGCAGGAGGACTCCCGCCATGAAAATGACCCGCCGCGATTTCCTCAAGCTCTCCTCTGCCGCTGCCGCCGCCTGCGGCGTCACGCTGCTGCCGGCCCAGAAAGCCGATGCGGCTTCTGCCATCCAGACCCTGCTGGAAGAAGCTTATCTCTACGCCTTCCCGCTGGTGCTCGTGGACGCCACCAAGACCGTCTCCACCAACACGAAGACCGCTTCCGCCAGCCGCGCCCCCGTCAACCAGTTCATCCACGCCCGGAAGCTGCTGGACGCTTCCAGCCGCACGGTCGTCAGCCCCAATGTGGACACCATCTACACGCAGGCGTGGCTGGACGTCAGCGCCGAGCCTCAAATCTACGTCGTGCCGGAGGCCGACCGCTTTTTCAACGTGCAGGTACTGGACGCATGGACGAACACCGCCGCCGTGCTGGAAGCACCCGGGGCCTACGCCATCGCCTACTCGAGCTGGGAGGGCACGCTGCCCGAGGGCGTCCGGCGCATCGACATTCCCACCCGGACGGTCTGGACCATCGCCCGCATCATGCTCTCCGGGCCGGACGACCTGCCGAACGTGGCGGCGCTTCAGGGCCGGATGCAGCTGATGCCCCTCTCGGCCTACCCCGCCGGGCTGGCCGCTGCGCCGGAAGGGAGCTATTCTCCGGAGAACGATTTCGTCCCGGTGCAGAAGGTACTCGCCATGACGCCGCAGGAGTTTTTCGACACCGCCAACCGGCTGATGGAGACAGACCCGCCCGCCGAGGCGGACGCGCCTCTTCTCCGCAGCCTCGCGGCCCTTTCCGTCGGCCCGGGCCAGCAGTTCGACGCCTCCGCCCTCGGCCCTCTCGGCGGGCTGCGCTGGAAGCGGCTGCTCCTTCAGCTCAAGAGCAGCCTCCGGGCACAGGCAGCACGCTATTCCCGCCAGATGGGCCAGTGGATCTACTATGGCGACCCCATCGGCAATTTCGGCACCGCCTACGACTACCGGACGATGGTCGCCCTGATGGGCCTCGGGGCCAACACCACCGACATCGCCATCTACCCGCGCACCTCCACCGACAGCGCCGGGGCCGACCTTACGGGCCAAAAGACCTACACGCTCCACTTCGACGCCCTCCCGCCCACAGTGGGCAACGGCTTCTGGTCGGTGACGGCCTACGGCGAGGACAACTTCCTCATCGACAACCCCATCAGCCGCTACTGCGTGAACGATCGTTCCGGCCTCCATCGGAACGCCGACGGCTCGGTGGACGTCACCCTCTCCAAGGACGCGCCCGAGGACACTACCAACTGGCTCCCCGTCTCGGACGAAAAATTCCACCTTTTCCTCCGCATCTATAAGCCCGACTGGACGGCGCTGGACAGCTTCCCGCCGCCGGTCATCTCTGTGAAGTAGCAAAAACGCCATCTGCGTCTCGGCGCAGATGGCGTTTTCATCGTTACAGCGTTTTACAGGGTGCTCAGCAGGCGGTGGCCGCCGTTCTGGTCGGCGGCATAGAGGGTGGTGCGGTTGACCTGATTGTCCAGCGGCAGACCCTCAGCGTAGCGCTTGAGGTTGTGGATGAAGATGTCCACGATGTTGTCCAGCGTCTTGGGCAGGCTGAACTTGCCAGAGTTGTGGGGCGTGATGATAGCGCCCGGCTCACCCCACAGCGGGTGGTCGGCGGGCAGAGGCTCCGGATCGGTGACGTCGAGGCCCGCACCGAAAATTTTGCCGCTGCGTAGGGCCTCCACGAGGGCGTCGCTGTCCACGGTGGTGCCGCGGCCCACGTTGATGAGGATGGCACCATCCTTGCATTTGGCGAAGCGCTCGGCGTTGAACAGCTTGTTGGTCTCAGGGGTGCCGGGCAGGCTCAGGGCGATGAGGTCGGCCTCGGGCAGCTCCTCGTCCAGCTGGCTCTGGGCCACCACACGCAGGCAGTAGTCCGGGCAGGGCGTGTCGGGGTGGACCGTGCGGCGGACGCCCACCACCTCAGCACCCAGCATATGGGCGCGGCGGGCGAAGTTGGAGCCGATGTCGCCCATGCCGACGCAGAGCACCCGCGCCCCGGTGATGCCCCTCACGGGGCGGTCAATGGGAGCCCACTGGCGCTGGTTCTGACGGTCGCGGTAGAGGAACATATCCTTCTGGATGCCCAGCCACATGGCCAGCATCCACTCGCTGATGGCCAGACCGTAGGCACCGGTGGCGTTGGTCACCATGCAGTTTTCGGGCAGGACACCGGGCTTCAGGTAGGCGTCGGGGCCGGCGGAGTTGGACTGGAACCACTCGATGTGCTTGTTCTGGCGGAGCATCGACACCGGTGCGTTGCCCAGCACGATGTCGGCCCAGAGCACATCTTCGGCGTGGACGTCGTCCAGCGCGTTGAAACGGAATTCAAATTCCGGCACGGATGCCTCCAGCGCGGCGCGGTGGGCGTCGTTCAGGGGCAGACATACCAAAACTTTTTTGTGCATAGGGATACCCTCACTTCCTGTGTATTCTTCTATAAGGATACTCTCCCCCGCCCCGCTCCGCAAGAGGCAAAAGGACCGCTTTCTTAAGAATTCCTTAGGATCTTATCCCACAAATCCCAAGAAGTATGTGATAAACTGTCCACAATGCAGAAAATCTGCTATACTGATGCTATGCACGGAGATTTTGAACTATGGGTGAACGCGTGGCATGGAGCCGAGAGGATATTATCGTTGCCTATGCGCTGTATTGCATTACGCCGCTGAACGATATTCGCCCCTCAAACAAATTGATACAGCAGGTCGCTTGTGGCTTTTCCCACTCTGTCAGTTCTCTTGTTATGCGTATGAAAAATTTTGCAGCTATCGACCCCAATTCAATGCTCATGTGCGATAAAGTAACACAACTAAAATAAAGAAAGACAGCCCACTATTCCGTAAAATAATGGAGAGTAATAGAGAAAACGTTTTTTCTATGCTAAAATAGGCACATAAAGTAGAATGACAATCAAGATATACAAGAAAACGCTTAAACTCCACCGTTTGTCATGTAATTGTATAGCTCACTTGCTGGAGTGCAAATGAGTATTTTGATAAGATTTATACACAAAATCAAAAGGAGGAACGCATATGGAGTTCGCAGAAAAACTTATAGCACTACGCAAAAGTAGAGAATTAACACAGGAACAACTGGCTGAGCAGCTTAATGTTTCAAGACAGTCTATTTCAAAATGGGAAAGTGGGCAGGTCATACCCGAAGTAGAAAAGATTGTTGAACTAAGCAAAGCATTCGATGTTACCGTGGATTATCTGTTAAAACCATCAGAGATAGATGAATTATCGGTTAAAACAGAAATTCTGGAACAGCAACAGAAACAGATGTTAGTTAGGGAACAGAAACGCACTCAAATTTCCAAAAATATCATGTATTCGATTGGAATTTATTTGATATTTTTTGCAGTCTATTTCATTGGGCATTTCTATTTTGAAATATGGAATGCTTCTGTAATTCTTGCGGAATTACTCATTGCAACTACAATTGTAGTTTTTGTTTGGGTAAAGAGTTTTTCCGACAAATCATAAAGAGATAGAATTTGTAGCAAAACCAGTCGAGCCAGTCAACGGCAAGATGAACGGGCTGCGCCCGCCGTTGACGGCCCCGCCCGTCTTTGCTAAAGGGTAATCAAGGCGGGAAAGCCCTAAAATGGCTTCCCGCCCATTTCAATTTTGAAAAGAAAATCCGTCTGCTTTTTCGTAAGTGTGGCTATCTGTCTGGGACACTTTGTCCCATAGTTCGGCGTAGGACGAGGGACGGGGGCATTCATATACGCCCTGTCTGCTGTTGAAACCGGACCTGTGCTTGCGGCTCCACGCCACGCAAGCACAGTCCTATTTTCCTGCTGCTTAAAATGTGCTTGCCCTCCCCGGCGGCAACGGCATTTTCGCAGCAACGCCGACAGAGCGTATAACAACACTACACTTTGCAAGCAAAGTCGTGTGCCAAGGGACAAGCCCCTTTGGAAACCCCGGACAACAAAACAGGCTGAATACCTCGCACTTTTCCTGTGCTTGGTGTTCAGCCTTAATTTGTTGTCAGCAGCCCGTTTCTCGGTCTGCCTTTTGTGCTCTTGTCCATAATGTTTCGGTGAAGTACCCGGTCCTGGCCGGCGGCATCGCCGTCAGTACCAGCCCCTCCGGCACCGTGAAGTCGATGGTGCAGCTGGTCCCCACCAACATCGACAAGCTGGGCGCAGCCTCGGCCATGAGCGGCTCCAAGCGCTATGAGCTTGCCGACGATATGCAGGTGTACCTGTGGTACAAGGGCCAGTATTACGCCACCACCCTCTCGCAGGTCAATGCCGAAGATTACCACCTCATCGGCTGGTACGACAGCCTCGGCTGTGCAGCAGGTGGAAAGATCCGCGTGCTCATCGCCGTGAAGAACGACTGAACCATAAAACAGCAGCGGGTATCCGGCTCTCACCGGATACCCGCTGCTGTTTTATGGTTCAGGGCATTTATTGGGCTTTTCCCTTCTCGTAGTAGTGCTGCATCTCTTCGCGGGGCACCATGTTGCCGCCCGTGGCCCAGACAAGGTGGATGGCGTTGGCCATTGCCCCTGCGGGGACAGCGCGCTCCGCGTACCCGCCGAGCGCCCGGCCCTGCTGTGTCAGGACCGGGCCATACATCCCGGCGAGGGCGCTCGGCTCGAGGTAGATGCCTTCGGCGTCCGCAAGCTCGGCAAGAAGCTTGTACATCCGCTCATCCTGGATCGAATAGCAGCCGCTCATGAAGGGGCGCATGAGCGCGCCGACGAAACCGGAAGCGCGTCCCACGGCGAGGCCGTCGGCAGCGGTCAGGTTGTCAACGCCAAAATCCTGCACACAGACGTTGTTATTTTCACCTGTCGCCATGCCAAGCATCATACACGGGGAATGCGTGGGCTCTGCAAAGAAACAGTGCGCCGCATTGCCGAACACCATTTTCAGTCCAAAGGCCACGCCGCCGGGTCCACCGCCCACGCCGCAGGGCAGGTAGACGAAGAGCGGATGCTCTTCATCGACGATGATGCCCAGAGCGTCGAACTGCTTTTTCAGTCGGAGCGCGGCCACGGTGTAGCCGAGGAAGAGGGTCTTGGAATTTTCGTCGTCCACAAAATGGCAGTAAGGGTCATCTGCGGCCAGCCTGCGGCCCTCGGCCACGGCGATGCTGTAATCGGACTTGTACTCCACCACCTTGACTCCGCGGCTGCGCAGGAGGTCTTTTTTCCACTGCCGCGCGTCCGCAGACATGTGGACGGTGACTTTGAAGCCGAGTTTTGCGCTCATGATGCCGATGGAGAGGCCGAGGTTGCCGGTGGAGCCGACAGCGATGGAGTAGCGGGAGAACAGCTCCCGGAACGGCTCGGTGTCCAGCACGGCGTAATCGTCCGTCAGGTGGAGCATCCCGCTCTGGAGGGCGATGTCCTCCGCCGTTTTCAGCACCTCATAGATGCCGCCGCGGGCCTTGATGGAGCCGGAGATCGGCAGATGACTGTCCAGCTTTATCCACACCTGCCCGGCGATGGCGGTGTCCGAAGTTTCTTCCAGCACCTTCTGCATCGCGGGGATGGGGCGGACGGCAGACTCGATGATGCCGTGGCTCTCGGCTGTCTCGGGGAAGACCCTGCACAGGTACGGGGCAAAGCGCTCCAAGCGCGCAGCGGCATCCTCGATGTCCGCCATGCCGAGGGGGCAGGCGGCTTTGGCCTGTTCAAACGGCTGCTTGTCGGGGTTGAGCCACGCCGTTTCCTTCAGCTCGCAGATGTCGCCCACGACCGGACAGGAGCTTATCCAGTCGGCAGCAGAGCGCCCTGCGATGATCTTATTTGGTGAGAGCATAATATTTTCCTTTTCCTATTCCTAAAGCGACGTTCAGAACATTCCGGGGAGGACACCGGAGAAGGCGTTGAGCACGACCAGAATGACCATGCCGATGGCACCGGACAGAATGCAGGGGATCGTCGTAGTGGCGAGGCAGTCTTTGGTATCGAGGCCGTTGTAGGTGGACGGAAACCAGAAGGTAACGTCCGTCGGGAAGGTGGCGGCGTTGGCGCCGAGACAGACAGAGAGGCCTGCGATGATGGGCGACATGCCAGAGGCAAGGCACACCGGGCCGGCGATGGCGATGGAGGTGAGCATGGCAGCGGTGGCAGAGCCGACAGCGGCGCGGATGCAGAACGCCAGCAGGAATCCCAGCAGAATGACGGGCATCTTGGTCGCGGACATGATGGCGACGAGGTCGGTGCTCATGGTCGTTGCCCCCAGCATGGAGGCGAAGCATCCACCGGCACCCACGATGAGCAGGACATTGCCGGTGCGGTCTGCATAGGCGTCGATGTACTGCATGACGGTCTTTTCAGGCATATACGGATGCAGAACATAGCCAGTGACGAGCATGGCGATGAAGAGGGCGATGTTGGAGTTGCCGACAAAGTTGATGACGGTGTAGACAGGGCCCTCCGTGACGAACAGCGAGAAGATGGCTGCGAAAACGATGAGGACGATGGGGAACATGACGAGCAGGAAGGCTTTCAGCGCGGAGGGCTTGGTGGGGTCGGGAGCGAGGAGGTCTTCGTCCTCCACGATCTCCTTCATCGCGTCGCGGGCGCGCTGCTTTTCTTCCTTCGAGTTGACGAGGTTCGCATACACCCAGCCCACGAGGAGGCTGGCGGGCAGGCAGACGATGATGCCCCAGATGATGAACCAGCCGACGTTCGCGCCAATCTGGCCTGCGACGGCCAGAGGGCCGGGAGTAGGTGCGACGCAGCTGTGGGTAAGCATCAGGCCGGTAAAGATGGCGATGACATAACCCTTCATGCTCTTTTTGCTGATCTTCTGCAAGGCAGTCACCAGCGGGGCCGTCATGATGTAGGCACAGCCGAAGTAGATGGGGATGGAGAGGATGAAGCCGACGAGGTTCAGCGCAAGGTAATCGTTCTTCTTGCCGAACAGCCGGACCATACCTTTTGCCAGCTCCTCGGTCGCGCCCGAGTTGCCAAGGAAGTCACCGAAGATGCTGCCGAACACGATGAGGAGGCCGATGCTCGTCATCATATTGCCGAAGCCGGCGGGCAGCTTGCTCAGAATATCCGCAGCCGGCATCCCGACCATGAGGCCGAAGATGATGGCGGCGGCAAACAGACCAACAGAGGGGGTGACTTTAAGCTTGATGAGCGCAATGAGCAGGAGCACGAAGACGATCAAAAACGCGATCAATGGAGACATGATCATTTCCCTTTCTGTCGTAGATTTTGTTCGGTGGAAAGACGTATTTATGCGTTGTGGCGCAGCATCTTGCCCGGAGCAGCACCGGTGAACTGCTTGTCCTTATAGACGAGCACGCCGTTCACATAGACGGAGTCGATGCCCTCGGTGATGCTGTTGGAGTTGCTGTAAGTGGCGGTGTCCTGAAGCTTGTCGTAGTCGAAGATGACGAGGTCGGCGTCATAGCCTTCCTTGATGAGGCCCTTGTTTTTGATGCGGAGGTACTCGGCGGTGCGGCCGGTCATCTTGTTGACAGCCTCTTCGAGGGTGAGGATCTTCTTTTCCTTGACGAAGTAAGTGATGACGTGCGGGAAGGTGCCGCTGGCTCTGGGGTGGCCCTTTTCCTTCCAGCTGCGTGTCAGACCGTCGCTGCCCACGATGCAGTAGGGGTCGCGGATGATCTCGCAGACATCCTCGTCGCACATGCTGCTGTAAACGCCGCCCGTCTCACAGTTGTTGGCGACGCACATATCGAAGAATGCCTCCCACGGGTCTTTGCCGATAGAGTCGGCGTACTCTGTGATGAAATGGCCCTCGGCCTCCGGCGTCTTGGATGCCGAATAAACATAGACGCCGCCCCAGCCGCCGGCGTTGAGGTAGTAGTTATCGTAGGGGGTGGCGGGGTCTTCCATCTCGGCCTTGAGCTTTGCGCGGAAGTCCTTGTCCTTCAGCTGGTCGGTCATGGCATGGAAACCGTTTGCGAAGTACCACGGCGGCATACAGGCGTTCAGGGTCGTCATGTTGCAGGTGTAGGGGTACTGGTCGCAGATGACGGGAATGCCCTCGTCGCGGGCCTTGTGCATGAGGGCGAGGGTCTGCTTCTGCTTGCCCCAGTTGGGCTTGCCGAGCATCTTGTGGTGGGAGATGTCCACGAGGACGCCCGCCTGACGGCCGACGTTGATGGTCTCTTCCACGGCCTCGACGATCTTGTCGCTCTCGTTGCGCATATGGCTGGCGTAGATGCCGTTGAAGGGGGCGATGACCTTGGCCAGTTCAATGATCTCCTTTTCCTCGGCGTAGCAGCTGGGCGTATAGATGAGGCCGGTGGAGAAGCCGGCTGCGCCGTCTTCCATCGCCTCGCGCAGGATGCCCTTCATCCGGTCAAGCTCCGCATCTGTTGCGGGGCGGTTGGCCATGCCCATCACGGCGATGCGTAGGCTGCTGTGGCCGATGTACATCTTGGCGTTTGCCGTGAGCTTCTGCTGGTCGGCGTACTCGAGGAAGCGTGCGAAGCTGCTCCAGTTCTTCATGTCGTCTGGGAACCATGTCGTTCCCATCGAGAGCATGTTCTGGACGGCGGCCAGATTCTCCGGCATGACCGGTGCCATCGACAGGCCGCACTGGCCGGTCAGCTCGGTCGTGACGCCCTGCGTGGTCTTGAAGAGGTGCGCATCTTCCGAGCCAAGAATGAGGTCGCCGTGGGAGTGGGCGTCTATCCAGCCGGGGCTGACGTACTTGCCGCTGGCGTCGATGATAGCGGTGGCTTCCTCACTGCCGTCTGCCATGACCAGCTTTCCGCCGGAAATACCGATGCTGCCCTTATAGGTCGGCTTTCCGGTGCCATCGATGATATTCGCATTCTTGATCAACACATCCAACATATTATATGCTCCTTTCCATTCTGTTCATTTTCACTTAACGAATTGTTAAGTTCCATTGGCATCAATATAAATGTTTTTTCTGTGTCTGTCAACGGAAAACCCGCATTTTTCAACGCGTTCAGTGCGTTTTCGTCTATTTTTACAAAAGCAGGCTCCCGTTTTTAGGCAACATTACGTCATTCATGTGTTCAGTGTAAATGAACAAAATGCATTTTCAGAGTTTTCGCAGTACTCTCAGCTTCTCCCTTGATAAAGTCACGAAAATCCGATATAATACAAATGAAATACATTCAGGAGAAGAACAGTGGAAGAATTGAATCTCGGCAAAAAGCTTCAGGCTATCCGCACCAGCAAAAAAATCAGCGTGCGCAAGCTTGCCGCCATGACGAACCTGACGGCCTCCATGATAAGCCAAATCGAAAACGGTGCGGTCAACCCGTCCATTCCCACTCTCCGCACCATCAGCTCGGCGTTGGAAACGCCCATCTATTACTTTTTCAAAGACGAAGACAATGCCTCTGTCGTCGTCACCCAGAGCACCCGTATGGTGCTGGGCAACAAGCAGGAGCCTTCCGTCGTGTACGAACTGCTGACACCGGACACCCGCGGCGAGATTGAGTTCTGCATGATGGTCATCCCGCCCAAGGCCTACTCCTGCCGTGAGCCGAAGGGCCACTTCGGCGAAGAGGTTGCCTTCTTCTACTCCGGCGAGGAAGTCCAGCTCGAGATAGACGGCGACAGCTATACGCTGCACCACGAGGACAGCATCCGCATCCCCGGAGGGGCCATGCACCGATGGTATAACCCCACGGACGAAACCGTGCAGGTCATCTTCGCCGTCTCGCCGCCCTCTTTCTGATACTCAATAAGCACAAAACCGCCCTTCCCGAACGGGAAAGGCGGTTTCTTCGTTTATTTTACTGCATCTACTGCATCAGGCTGGACTAACAAAAGTGCAAAAAAGAAAGACACCGCACAAACTATGCAGTGTCTTTTTGGTGGAGAATAGCGGGATCGAACCGCTGACCTCTTGCATGCCATGCAAGCGCTCTCCCAGCTGAGCTAATCCCCCATAGCTGGCGTGTCGTCCCTGACGACGTGTGTTATTATACCAGCTGAAAGGAGCGTTGTCAACAGCTTTTTGCAAATTCGTGCAAAAATCGTGCAAAAAAGTCCCGCCGGGGACATTTCTGCCTCCGGCGGGACTTGCGTTCAGGAGAACTCAGGCTTTGGTGTACTGACGGTCGAAGATCTGGGGTGCTGCCTTGATGAGCAGCACAGCGCCCACCACAGTGATGAGCGTCTCCGGCAGCATGTAGCTGGCGTTGTACACGAGGCTGTAGGTCCAGGCGCTCAGACCCTCATTCAGGTTGCCCCAGACGAGGACGCCGGACAGGAAGCTGCACATGAAGCGCAGGAAGCCTGCGATGGCCGTACCGACGGCCACGCCGACCATCCGGTTCTTGAAGGGGCGGGCGAAGAACTCTGCGGTACCCAGAGCCATAAAGGCCACCAGATAGTCCAGCAGGATCTCACCGAGGAAGTAGATGAAGGTGGGCGTCGGGGGAGCCCAGAAGCCCAGCAGCATCTGCAGGCAGCCGTTCACCAGACCGGTGAACAGGCCCCACTTGACGCCGTGGCGGAAGGAGACGAGCACGAAGGGCAGCATACTCAGCAGAGTGACGCTGCCGCCGTTGGGCATGGTGAAGATCTTGATGTTGGCCAGCACGGTGCCGATCGCCACCATCAGCGCGCACTCCACCAGCACCCGGGTCTTGGAGTAGGATTTCGACATGAGGATTCCTCTTCTCATAATAATAGTACACAAAAACAAAAATACGCCTGCTTTTGCTGGCAGGCGCACGGGCTGTTTGTGAAAATCGGGACCTTTCCGCAAACTACCTACGCCGGCATTACCCGGATCAGGTTCAAGGGTCTCTGCTTCCAGCAGATCTCAGCCTCACGGCGCCCCTGTTTTCATGTCCGCTTTCAGTATAGCCGCTCTCCGCCAAAAGTCAAGCCCCCGGCGGTATATCGGCCCGCCGGGTCACATATTCTGGAACAAGCACACTTTGGCGGGAGGGAGCAGTCATGAAAGGTGATCCGGAACAGCGGGCGCTGCTGCTGGGAGAGTACATCGTGGAGCATGGGGCCACCGTGCGGGCGGCGGCGCGGGCCTTCGGCTGCAGCAAGTCCACCGTACACAAAGACGTATCGGTGCGGCTGCGGACGGTAGGCCCGGAGCTGTTCCGGCAGGTGCAGATGGTGCTGGCCCGGAACAAGGCCGAACGCCATCTGCGGGGCGGCGCGGCCACCCGGGAAAAATACCACAAGCCTCGTTAGCGGAAAGCGGCGGTGCCTGGACACCGCCGCTTTGTCATGTCATCTGGTGGAACTGCTCCAGCGCCGCCTTTTCCAGCCGGCTCACCTGTGCCTGGCTGATGCCGATCTCCCGGGCCACCTCCATCTGGGTCTTGCCTTTGAGGTAGCGCAGTTCCATGATGCGCTTTTCGCGCGGGGTGAGGCCCGCCACGGTCTGGCGGAACTGCAGGCCGCTGATCCAGCTGTCCTCGCCGTCGGGGTCGCGCACCTGGTCGATGACGTACACCGCATCGCCGCCGTCGGCGTAGACCGGTTCCTCAAGACTCAGCGGCTCCACCACCGATTCCAGCGCCGCCGACACCTCGCGGCGGGACAGACCGGTCTTCTGGGCGATCTCGTCCACGGTGGGTTCACGGCCCAGCTGCTTTTCCAGTTCCTCGCGGGACTGCATGGCCCGGTAGGCCGTGTCCCGGAGGCTGCGGCTCACCCGCAGGGCGTTGTTGTCCCGCAGGAACCGCCGTATCTCGCCAATGATCATCGGCACACCGTAGGTGGAGAACCGCACCTGCTGGGCCGGGTCGAAGTTGTCGATGGCCTTGATGAGCCCGATGCACCCCACCTGAAACAGGTCGTCCATGTTCTCGCCCCGCTGCGAAAAGCGCTGCACCACGCTGAGCACCAGCCGCAGATTGCCCTCTATCATGCTCTGGCGGGCCTTTTTGTCCCCGGCCCGCGCCCGGGTGAGCAGGTCGCGCTTCTCCTGCTCGGACAGTATCGGCAGTTCGGCGGTGTTTACGCCGCACAGCTCCACCTTGTTGTACATCCCCTACCCTCCGGTTTCGTTTCAGTTTCACCGGAAGTATGGCCGCAGGGGTAGGATAACATTCATTCCAAATTCAGGGGACTACTCCCCCAGCTGCTCCCTCAGCTGCCGTATGATCCTTTTTTCCAGCCTCGAAATATAGCTCTGGCTGATGCCGATGGCGTCCGCCACCTCCTTCTGGGTCCGCTCCACGCCGTCCAGCAGGCCGAAGCGCAGCTCCATGATCTGCCGCTCCCGGGGCGAGAGCTGCTCCACCGACCGGCGGAGGCTGGCCCGCTCGGCGTCCTGCTCGAGACGCTGGCCCACCTGATCCGCCTCGCTGCTCAGCACGTCCGACAGCAGCAGCTCGTTGCCGTCGCCGTCGATGTTCAGCGGCTCGTCGATGCTGGCCTCCTGCCGCCGGTTGGAGCTTTTGCGCAGATACATCAGGATCTCGTTGCCGATGCAGCGGCTGGCGTAAGTCGCCAGCTTGATGCTCCGCTCGGGCGTGAAGGTGTTCACGGCCTTGATGAGCCCGATGGTGCCAATGGACACCATGTCCTCCGAGGGGACGCCGCTGCCCTCGTATTTCTTCGCAAGGTACACCACCAGCCGCAGGTTATGGGTGATGAGCTCATCCCGGGCGGCGGGGTCGCCGTCGGCCATCCGGGCCAGAAGGGCTTTTTCCTCCTCCGGGGTCAGGGGCGGCGGCAGACCCGGCCCGCCGTTCAGATAATGTACGCCGCCCGTCCAGCTCAGTCTGGCCCAGAGGCGCTGCAAAAGATTTACAAATCGTTGAAACACAGGTGCATTCCTCCCACTGTATTGTCATTTCCCCAGAAGCGCCGCCGTTTCCGCGCTGACGAGAGCCGTCCATCCCCCCGGCGGAGGCGGCATATCGCAAAACGCTGCGTATATTCCGTCCTGTTTTCTACCGTTTGACCCAAGCGCGGCAGGCAGGGCGGGCAGCAGACAGTGTCCCGCGACGGTCTGACAGGGTACGAACCGCACGCCCCACTCCGGGCGAGGCTCTGCGCCGACGCCCGCGAGGCAGGCGTCCAGATATGCCCTCAGCTCAGCGGGCAGAGACACGGCATCCAGCCGCACCAGCACCACCGCCCGGCCCGAAAGCGGCTCCTGCAGATGGAAGCCGGTGTCGCGGAAGACGCTCAGCGGGACGACCCGCCCGGCCACCGACAGCTCCGCCCCAAAGCAGGCCGGGCCGCTGCGGCCCAGAACGTGCAGCACCCCCTCCATCACGCCGCAGACCCCCGCCGTGGACGCCAGCAGCAGCCCCGGCGACACCGGCAGATAGAAGCTGAGGTTGTTGCAGGCCGCGCCGGGCAGGAAAAGCGCCCCCGTGAGGGTCAGATTGAGCAGGACGAACCACGCCGTGAGCCGGGCGGTGTTCCGCGCCCCCTGCCAGCCGTAGGCAGCGGCTACGCATAGGGCGGCGGACATACCTTTATAAGTAAGGGCCAGCGGCCAGGGGGCGGTGGGGGCCAGCAGGGCCAGCGACGACACCGCCGCCGCCCCCGCGCCGCCCACCAGCCGCAGCGGCGAACAGCACGCCCCGCACAGCAGCCCCGCCGCCAGCAGGAACGCCGCCCCCACCACGAAATTCACCAGAAGCAGCACATCGAGATAGATGACCGTCCGCATAAGCCCCACCCCCTCTTTCTAGGGTAGCAGAGGGGCGGGAGGAAAAGGGTCGAACCCTCTCAGGCGCTTCGCAGCCAGCTCCCCCGGCAGTGGAGCCTCTGGCGAAGAGGCGAAGCTTTCCGGTATGCCAAAGCCTCCCCTCGGTAGGAGCTGTTGGGGCAGCGGCCAGCAGGATGCAAGCGACAGCGAAGCAGACGCTGGGAGCCGCAACCCGGCCTTGGCGAGCGAAAGCGAGACTGAGAGGGCTTTTTTACAAAAACCCCTTGCAAACCTCCCCGAGATGCGGTATAATACATCTCGCGGCAAGTCCGCTGGAAATCGAATATCTGCCTCTTTAGCTCAGTCGGTTAGAGCACCTGACTGTTAATCAGGGTGTCGCCTGTTCGAGTCAGGCAAGAGGCGCTTTTTGCGGCGAAGAGTTTTCTTCGCCGTTTTTGTTTGCCCTCTCAGTCATCGCTGCGCGATGCCAGCTCCCCCAGAGGGGGAGCCATTGGCATGTCGGTCAGGTCTATGCTGGACGAGCAAAGCACGATGTCTCGGGAACGGTAGTGCTCCGCTGTCTAGGCCAGCGACAGCTTGACAAGGAGCGTTGTCCAGAAGCCGCTGCCCCCGCAAGCAAGGCCCGCCCTTTTGCGCCATATCGGGCCTTGGGCGTCCAGTAGGAAGTTGCCCGGCCTGCCAAAGCCTCTCCCTTTGGGAGAGGTGTCACCGCAGGTGACGGAGAGGGTATGTAACCAAACTGTAGCCTTTTTCACATTATTTTCAAAAATCAAAGGCAAATTAAAAAATGTCCTCTTGAAGAAATGGCGTATTTGTGTTACACTACATCCAAGCTGTAATGGTATTTTTGGAGATTCTGGCGTTTTTTCCCCAGTGTTTTATGGCTCTGGGGGGCGGCGGCAGAGTGATTCCTACGCATTTTTTCTACTTTTTTGCCCATTTTGGCTGTTTTCTGGCCATTTAGCCTTGTGGCAAGGGGGAAAGTATGGTAAAATGTAGTAGAGTGGAAGTTGATAACTTCTATGACCGGCAGGCTTATGCTTCGCCGGGCAGTTCTCCTTCCATCCAACCTCTCAGTCGGGCTTGCGCCCGCCAGCTCCCCTAGTAGGGGAGCCTCTGGCGTATCCAGCAAGCTTCACCCGGCTGCCAAGGCCTCCCCTCGTTAGGGGAGGTGGCAATGCGAAGCATTGACGGAGAGGTTCAGCCTCAAAGGCTACAGCCCACTTAATTCGTGATGTTGCCGAGTGCGCACTCGGTTGCATAGGTTTTCCCGGTTGCGCAACCGGGAGGGGACCGATTATATTCGTTTTATTCATTTGAAGGGAGTAATTCATTATGATGATGCCTGCAAACTTCTCTGCTGTGAACGCAGAGGTCGTCTACGGCGGTGCCGTGGCTGACTACCTGCCCAGCGCTTGGGGTGCTGCTAACGTCAAGCAGTTCTCCACCAACGTTATCACCCTGATCAGCAACAGCTTCACCGGTATGCTGGTGAAGGCTACTCTGGGTACCATGTTCGGCGGCAACTGGGGCGAGGACAAGATCTTCGGCGACGACGGCGCCCTCTCCGCTCTGTACAAGGTCGGCCACGTTGCTACCGGTGACGACCAGAACTTCGGCAACAAGATCATGACCACTCTGGGTTTGGCTTCTGTTGTCTACACTCTGGGCATGAAGGACGCTGCTGTCCTGACTGCCAAGAAGGTCACCAAGATTGACGGTACTACCGTGTAATCATTTTTAGCATTCTAGACGATTTGTAAAAAAGCGCGGCGGACTTTCGCGGTCCGCCGCGCTTTTTGTGCATCTCTTTTGTTACCAAACTGAGACTTTTTTCACATTTTTTTCAAAATTTAAGGGTTTATTAAAAATTGTCCTCTTGAACAAGCCGACAGAATGTGTTATACTATGCCCAAGGTTTAGGAGACGGTACGTCAAAATCCCCTCTCCGGGCCGGTCAAAATGATCAAAGGGTAGGCGCTCCCTTCTTTTGATAGCAGCTGCTCTCTGCTCCGTCTGGCCGCAGGGCGGGGCGAGGCAGAGAGCTGTATGCTGCTTTATTGGGGAAGCGGATGAAGCGCCAGCAGTAGAGACCCTTTCTTCTTCGCCAAATCGTCCTCAGCCGCAAGGCGGGCGTTTTGAAATAGAAACCACAAAGGAAGCATCTATGCGTTATACCTATGTCCGGCAGCACGACACCACAGACTGCGCTGCCGCCTGTCTCGCAATGGTGTGCCTCCATTACAAAAAGGAGATCACCATCACCCGCCTGCGGGACATGATGGGTACCGACCTAAAAGGCACAAACCTGACCGGTATGGAAAAGGCGGCGCAGGAGCTGGGATTCAGCACCGCCGCCGTCCGGGTAGACCGGGAAAACTTCCTCAGCGAATTCACCACTCCCTGTATTGCACAGGTCATCACCGACGAGGGTCTGGCCCACTTTGTGACGGTCTTCAAGAAGACCACCATCAAGGACGACGGCGAGCGGCGTCGGCACATGGTCCGGCAGGATGAGGAGCGCAAGAAGTGCGCTGACGAAGGAAAGAAGTTCCGATGCCGCGACTACGTCATCATCGGCGACCCGGCAAAAGAGCTGAAAAAGATCTCCCTCGACGAGTTCTACAAGAACTTTACCGGCGTTCTGCTCCTGATGACCCCCACCTCGGAGTTCAAGACAGGCAAGCAGAAGCAGGGCAACATGGTCAAGCGTTTCCTCGACCTGCTGTGGCCCCAGAAGAAGCTTTTCTTCTACGCCATCCTCAGCTCGGTCATCCTGACCATCATCGGGATCGCATCCTCGATGTACAACAAGATCCTGATGGATGAGATCCTTCCCTACGGGCTGAAGAGCCTGCTGGTGGCTGTCATTCTGGTGTTCAGCATCGTCAATGTCACCAGCGCACTCATCAGCATGGTGCGGCAGTGGGTGCTCATCTATCTGTCCATCAAGGTCGATATTCCCTTGATGCTGGGCTACTTCGGGCATGTTTTCAAACTGCCCATGAAGTTCTTCGCCACCCGCAAGACCGGCGAGATCACCACCCGCTACTCCGACGCCAGCACCATCAAATCGGTGTTCACCAGCATTGCGCTGAGCGTCGTGATGGATATTGTGATGGCCTGCGCCACCGGCGTCATCCTCTTCCGGATGAATGCCACCCTCTTCTCCATTTCGATTTTTACCACCCTGCTGAGCATCCTGCTGGTGTTCATCTTCAAGCAGCCCTTCAAGCGGATCAACGAAGAGACCATGCAGCAGTCTGCTATCCTCAACAGCCAGATGATCGAGAGCCTCCGCGGCATCGAGACCGTCAAGTGCAACGCCGAAGAGGACCGTGAGCTGGAAGCTCTGGAGCGGGAATACATCAAGAGCCTGAAGATCAGCCTGCGCTCCAGCAAGATCAGCACGGTGCAGTCCCTGATCTCCACCCTCATCACCACCATCCTCGGCATGGTCACCTCTTATGTGGGCATCATGCAGGTGCTGAATGGTGAGATGACCCTGGGCGGCTATATGGCCTTCAGCACCCTTTCCTCTTACTTTACTTCTCCGGTCAGCGAGCTGGTCAGCCTGCAGATGTCCATCCAGCAGGCCCAGATCTCCATCAAGCGTCTGACCGAGATCATGGATTATGAGTCCGAGCAGGATGAGACCCGCGAATACACCGAGATGGAAAAGATCGACGGTGACATTGAATTCAAGGATGTCTCCTTCCGCTACGGCAGCCGTTCCCCGGCCCTGAGCCATGTTTCCTTCACCATCCCCTATGGCAAGAAGGTGGCCCTCGTGGGCAGCAGCGGCAGCGGCAAATCCACCATCACCAAGCTCCTGCTCAAGTATTATGAGCCGGAAAGCGGTACCATCAGCGTAGGCGGCGTCGATTTGGACGAGTACAGCAATGCCTCCGTCCGCCGTGCCATCGCCTATGTCCCCCAGAACGTCGAGCTGTTCAGCAAGACCATCTACGACAACATCCGCATTTCCCGACCGGAAGCCAGCCTCGATGAGGTCAAAGCTGCTGCCAAGAAGGCAGATGCCCACGAGTTCATCCGCAAGCTGCCGCTGCAGTACAACACCTATCTGGAAGAAGCCGGCAACGGCCTCTCGGGCGGTGAGAAGCAGCGCCTTGCACTGGCCCGGGCCTTCCTGAAGGATGCGAACCTCTATATCCTGGACGAATCCACCAGCAGTCTGGACTTTGGCACAGAGAATACCATCTTTGATATGATCTACAACCAGCTGGCAGACCGCTCGATGCTGATCGTCGCCCACCGCCTCTCCACCATCCGGGATTGTGACCTCATCCTGGTCATGGACCACGGCGAGATCGTAGAGCGCGGCACCCACGAAGAGCTGCTGGAAAAGCAGGGCAAATATTACGAGCTCTGGAGCCTGCAGCAGGGCATCTTCCGCGATAAGAAGCGCGGGGAGAAGCCCGCCCCCGTCTCTGCCGCCAAAGTGGTGGAGGACGAGGAGGATGGCGAGTCCATCACCTACTAATTCGTTGCAGCTGCGTGCGCACGCAGTTACATAAATGGCTTTTTGGCTGGATGCGCATCCGGAAACTGAGCCGACTAAATTTGTTTTTCAATCATTTGAAGGGAGTAATTCATTATGATGATGCCTGCAAACTTTACTGCTGTTAACTCTGAGGTCGTCTACGGCGGCGCTGACCTGTTCTCCATCCTGGCTGACACCACCGCTCCTGTCTGGAACGCTGCTAACGTCAAGAAGTTCAACACCAACCTGATCACCCTGGTCAGCAACTCCTTCTTCACCAAGACCGTTGACAACACCCTGGGTGTGATGTTCGGCGGCAACTGGGGCAAGGACGGCGATAAGATCTTCGGTGAGGAGGGTTCTCTCAACCAGAACGTCTTCGGCCTGTGGAACGACGACCATACTACTCGTACCGACGACATGACCTTCGGCAACAAGGTCATGCAGGTCCTGGGCATGGCTTCTGTCGCTTACACCCTGGGCACCACCGATGCCAAGGTCGGCTTCAACGATGCTGTTTACGGCATCAACGGCAAGATTGCCTAATCTGTAACCCCTAGAATCTGAAGTGTGTTTCGTCCGGCGGCTCTCGGGCCGCCGGATGATAATGCCTCGTAATGGTATGCCCGGAGGCACCTGCCTCCGGGCATACCTTATTTTTTTATTAAGGATCCCCGTAGTTTACAATTTGGACTTATTACTTTGATATAGTAATAGGTAATAGCAAAATGTGAAGCTTACCCTCTGCAAAGGCTCTCCCTTTGGGAGAGCTGGCGCGGAGCGCCTGAGAGGGCAAGGATGCTGACAGTGACGCAGCCACGTTGCGATAACATCGCTCTGACAAAGAGCCTGCCTATCGCTGTGTGAGCAGCCTTTTCGTCACTGGCTTGCCCTCTCCGTCACCTCCGGTGACACCTCTCCCAAAGGGAGAGGCTTTGCGAGAAGGTCAGGCTTCAGCTCCAGAGGACACTTTCATGAAGAAGACTACTGTTGTCAAGAATTTTTGTATGCTTGGCACTGCCCGCAGACTTCGCCGTGATATGACTCCGCAGGAGCGTAAGCTTTGGTACGAGTATCTCCGCACTTACCCCATAAAATTCTACAAGCAGCGAATCATCGAATCCTTTATTGTAGATTTTTATTGTGCTCCGGCTCGCTTAGTCATTGAAATCGACGGCTCTCAGCATTATACTGAGCAGGGTCAATGTTACGATGAGGAGCGAAGTCAGATATTGCGTGCTTATGGTTTGAAGGTTCTCCGCTTTTCTAACCGTGACGTCGATTGCAATTTAGCTGGTGTTTGTACGCAGATCGATTTGGAGGTCAAAGCCCGTCTCTAAAGGCTCTCCCTTTGGGAGAGCTGGCGCGGAGCGCCTGAGAGGGCAAGGATGCTGACAGTGACGCAGCCACGTTGCGATAACATCGCTCTGACAAAGAGCCTGCCTATCGCTGTGTGAGCAGCCTTTTCGTCACTGGCTTGCCCTCTCCGTCACCTCCGGTGACACCTCTCCCAAAGGGAGAGGCTTTGGATATTCCGTAAGGCTTCGCCGCTTCGCCCAAGGCTCTCCCTTTGGGAGAGCTGGCGCGGAGCGCCTGAGAGGGCAAGGATGCCAGAGTGGAAGCTTTTACACAGTGATCCTATCGCTTTAACAAAAGCCGATGCCTATCGCTGTGTGAGCAGCCTTTTCGTCACGGGCTTGCCCTCTCCGTCACCTTCGGTGACACCTCTCCCAAAGGGAGAGGCTTTGCGAGAAGGTCAGGCTTCAGCCTCTAACTTCACGTTTTGTTATTGCCTATTACAAGCAATGAAACCAAGAACAGGTGGTATAAAATCATGAGAGAGATCCAGACCGCAGAAAACAAGACCCTCAAGCTGACCAATGTGGTCAGCCGCCGCATCCAGCCCGAAGAGTTCAACAATATGCAGATCGTGCTGACCCAGATGCACAACTTTATCAAGAGCAACGGCGCACAGCCCCTCGGCCCCCTCGTGCAGTGCATCAAGCTGCCCGCCGGCCCCAACCCCCAGCCCGAAGTCTATATGATGCAGCAGGCCACCCAGCTCATCCCCCGCATGGAGGCCGGCTACTCCATGGACGCTGTGCTCCGCGTGCGCAACTGCCTGTACGCCCACTACGTCGGACCCATGAGCCAGAGCGGCCTCGCCTCCCAGAAGCTGAACATCATGGCGTTTGAGCACGAGCTCGAGCTGACCGGCACTGTCTACACCATCTTTGTCAATCAGGATGATGACGAGGGCGTTGTGGATACCTTTATGGAGACGAAGTAATATGACGACGACCATCCGCGACATCAACGAGCTGCAGGACCGCCGTATCATGATGGAGAAAAAGCTGCCGCCTTTCGGCTACGCGCTCATTCTCCTGACGGCTGCCCTCATCCTCTTCCTCGTGGTGTGGAGCACCAAAAACTACCGCACCTACGTCAGCCAGTCCAGCGGCTCGGTGCAGGCCGCCAACAAGACCTACATCATGTCCAGCTACTCCGGCTCCATCACCGAGCTGAACATCGCCGAGGGTTCCTACGTCAACGAGGGCGACCTCATCGCTCACATCAAGAGCACCGACCTCGACATGCAGCAGGACAGCATCCAGAGCCAGCTGGACATCTACAAAAAGCAGAAGAGCCAGTACGAGAAGCTGGTCAAGTCCATTCAGGACGACAAGAACTACTTCAGCGAGACGGACATCGACGACCAGCCCTACTACTACCAGTACGAGACCTACAAGAGCCAGGTGGCGCAGAAGGCCTTCGACGCCTCGCCCTATCAGGCCGCGGGCTACTCCGACGAGCAGATCAAGGCCCTGATGGAGCAGAACCAGAGCGAGGTGGAGGCCCTGTATTACTCCACCCTGCAGTCCATCTCCGCCAGCCTGACCAGCGTGCAGAGCAACATCGACAATCTGCAGAGCCAGATGGACTCCCTGAGCACCGGCGCCAACGACTACTACATCTATGCCCCCACCTCCGGCGTCATCCACATGGACACGCCCTATAAGGTGGGCATGGTGCTCAGCGCCGGCACCCCGCTGGCCACCGTCGCCAGCGAGAACAGCGACCTCGAGGTGGTGGCTTACGTCACCCTCAGCGACCGGCCGCTGCTCCATGTGGGCGACCCCTGCAAGATCGCCATCACCGGCCTGTCGGAGTATTCCTACGGCACCCTGACCGGCACCGTGACCTCCATCGACAGCGATGTGACCGCCAGCTCCTCCGGCTCCTACTACAAGATGACCATCACCCCGGACAGCACCTACGTCATCAGCAACAGCGGCGACAAGGTCGATCTGTCCAACGGTATGAGCGTCACCGCCCGCGTGGAGTATGACAAGCTGACCTATTTCGAATACGCGATGGAAGCTCTGGGCGTTCTGTTCCGCTAAGCGCTCACATCAACGCCCAAAGAGGTACGAAAGAATGAAACTGAACCTGAAAATGCTGGCCGTGAGCGCCGCTCTGCTGGGCCTGCTGGCCGCCGGCGCTGCGCTTCCGGCCTCTGCAGCCAGCCCCCTGAACGCGGCCGCTGCCCTCTCTCTGCCCTGGTCCCCTGCGGCTGTGGAGAGCGTCGAGACCGGCACTTACGCCTCCACCATGACGGTGGGGACGCAGCAGCAGCTCTCGCCGGTCATTCTGCCCGCCAAGGCCGCACGCAAAGCCACGGTAACTTTTATGTCCAACGACAGCACCATCGTGAACGTGACGTCTGAGGGCGTGGCGCAGGCGGTGGGCGTCGGCACGGCGCAGGTCATCGCCAGCGCAGACGGCGTGAGCTGTGTCTACACCATCACCACCGAGCTGGACGAATCCATGATCGTCAAGGAGATGGACATTACGCTGGCCTCCGGCACCATCGCTGTCGGCGAGACCACTTCCCTGTCGCTGGGCGTGCTGCCTTCCAGCGCGTCGAACTATGCCAACGTGAGCCTCAGCTCCTCCGATCCCGCTGTGGCTACCGTCAACAACTTCGGCAAAGTCACCGGCGTCGCCCCCGGCACCGCCACCATCACCGCCACCTGCGGCGATGTGAGCGCATCGGCCACTGTCAAGGTCGTCAACAGCGGCGTAGACCGTCAGTCCATCGACCTGAACACGAGCTATGTCGTCCTCAAGCCGGGCGCCAGCCGCACCATCACCGGAAAAGTGACCCCGTCTTCTGCCTCCCAGTCCCTCACCTTCAAGTCCAATGACACCAAGGTGGCCACTGTGAGCGCCAAGGGCGTCATCACTGCCGTGGGTACGGGCGCGACCTCCATCGTCGTCTCCAACGGCACGGCGTCCGCTTCGGTGACGGTCATCGTCAACCGGAATGCTTCCAGCTCCGGCAACGGCGGCGGCAGCACCGACGACAGCAACGGTGAGGTCGTCACCGACCCCGTCGTGGAGGCCATCGAGGCCGACGGCACCGACGAAGTGACCTTCGCACAGCGCGAGCTCCCCACTATCACCGGCGAGATGCTGAATGCCCTCCGTCTGAACGGCAAGACCCTCGTGGTCGAGGCCGATAACTACACCATCCGCATCGCGGGCCGCGATGTAAAAAACACCTCCGCGCAGGTGAGCACAGCCCTGAGCTTTGCCCCCTCTGAGTATGGTGTCACCTTCACCCTCAACGGCGGCGAGGCTCTGCCGGGCGTCGTTCAGGTCGAGATGACCGGCGACAACGCCGCCTACACCCGCGTCTACCTGCACAATGCCCTCAAGGGCAAGTGGCAGTTCCTCAACAGCTACAAGGACCATGTCCTCGAGGCGGACACGGCGGGCGAATACCTGCTGACCACCCAGAATCTCCGCTTCGTCCATGTGGACATGACCTTCTTCATCGCGGGCCTTGTGGTCATCGTGGGCATCATCATCGCCTACATCGTCATCAAGAAACGCTATTGGTTCTGGTAACTCTCATAAGTAAAATGAAAGCGGCTGCTGTAAGTCCCTAAGACTACAGCAGCCGCTGTTTTTTGTTTATCGTATTACAGTTGCCCGGGTGGACCAAAGCCTCTCCCTTTGGGAGAGGTGTCACCAAAGGTGACGGAGAGGGCAAGGCCGGGTCGAAAAAAGCCACCTGCGCAGCGATAGGCACACGCCTTTATCAGAGCGATGCTATCGCTGTGGGAGTGTTTTCCCTTTTTGCGTCCTTGCCCTCTCAGGCGCTCCGCGCCAGCTCTCCCAAAGGGAGAGCCTTTCAGCGGGGTACTTATTTTACTCCACCGTCACGCTCTTGGCCAGATTGCGGGGCTTATCGACGTCACAGCCGCGCAGGACGGCCATATAGTAGGCGAACAGCTGCAGCGGCACGATGAGCTGCAGGGGCATCAGCAGCTCGTCGTAGTCGTCCAAGCGCACCACATAGTCCGCCACGCCCTCCGGGACGACAACGTCCTTCGTCGTGAAGAGGATGACCCGCGCACCGCGGCTCTTGGTCTCTTTCGCGTTGGAGATGGTCTTCTCGTACACCTGCTTCTGGGTGGCCAGCGCGATGACCGGCACACCGTCGGTGATGAGGCTGATGGTGCCGTGCTTGAGCTCACCGGCAGCGTAGGCGTCCGAGTGGACGTAGCTGATCTCCTTGAGCTTCAGGCTGCCTTCCAGCGAGAGGGCGTAGTCGAAGCCGCGCCCGATGAAGAAGCAGCTCTGGGTGTTGACGAAGCGGCTGGCGAGGTACTTTATCTGCTCACAGTCGGCCAGACGGGGCTGGATGACCTCACCGGCGCGGAGCAGCTCGGCGGTCAGGCGGCGGGTCTCTGCCTCACTCAGACGGCCTCTGGCGTAGGCCAGACGGAACGCGAAGAGGTAGAGAGTGCAGAGCTGCACCATATAGGCTTTGGTGGACGCTACGGCGATCTCCGGGCCGGCGTAGGTGTAGAGGACGTAGTCCGCTGCGCGGGCGATGGAGCTGCCCACCACATTGACGACAGCCAGCACTGGCACGCCCCGGCTCTTGGCGAGGCGGAGGGCGGCCAGCGTGTCGCTGGTCTCGCCCGACTGGCTGATGATGATGACGAGGTCGTCGGGGTCGAGGATGGGGTCACGATAGCGGAACTCGCTGGCGATGTCCACCTCGGCAGGGACCCGGGCCAGCCGCTCGATGGCAGTCTTGCCCACCATACCGGCGTGCATGGCCGTGCCGCAGGCCACAAGGTGGATGTTCTTGATGCTGCGCAGCTTCTCATCGCTCAGCTCCGGGATGCGGAGGTCGGGCATACCGTCCTCCACGCGGGGGCTGACGGTGGCCGTGATGGCGGCAGGCTGCTCATGGATCTCTTTCAGCATGAAGTGGGGGTAGCCGCCCTTCTCAGCGGCTTCTTCGTCCCAGTCGGCGGTCAGCACTTCCCGCTCCACCGGCTTGCCGAAGGCGTCGTAGAACCGGATGCCGTCGGCCTTGACCACCGCCATGTCGCCCTCCTCGAGGACGCTGTAGCGGCGGGTGTACTTGAGCAGGGCCGGAATATCGGAGGCCACGAAGTTCTCACCCTCGCCCCAGCCCACGATGAGGGGGCTCTCCTTCTTGACGGCGTAGATGGTGTCCGGCTCATCCCGGAACAGCACACCCAGCGCATAGCTGCCCCGTACCATCGCCAGCGCCTCCCGCAGGGCTGCCAGAGGGCTCTGCTTGGGCTGGGCGCAGCAGAAGTAGTCGATGAGCTTGACCAGCACCTCGGTGTCCGTCTCGCTCTCAAAGGTGACACCCTTGGCCATCAGGTCGGCCTTCAAAGGGCCGTAGTTCTCGATGATGCCGTTGTGGACGATGCTCACGCGGGGGGTGGAGTGGGGATGGCTGTTGACGTCGCTGGGCTCGCCGTGGGTGGCCCAGCGGGTGTGTCCGATGCCGCAGAAGCTCTCGGGCAGGTTTTCTGCCTCCAGCTTGCGGCGGAGCACTTCCAGCCGCCCCTTGCTCTTGACGACGTGGATGCCGCTTTCCAGCGCCAGCGCGACGCCGGCGGAGTCATAGCCGCGGTATTCCAGCTTTTCCAGACCGTTCAGCAGCACTTCCTGGGCGCTGCGCTTACCCGAATAACCTACGATGCCACACATACAAAACACCTCCATGCCGACAGCCCGGCGCGAATGCACACGGTAGCTGTCAGCCTCTTATAATCAGTCTATGTTCTTGTATGGCTTTCTTTGAAAGGGTTCTGTTGCGGTATTGCTGCCGTTTTTTGCCCTTCTCTGCGGCTGGTATAAGCCCCGGGAGCTTTTGCTCCCGTTTCAACCGGAGGAACACCCGCCGAAACTTTCGATGATCCCTCTCCTCGTCACCCTCACGGCTGTCACCCGCGTGGCCCGGCGCTTTTTCGTCAACTGAAGTGGTCTATCCCCTCTTTCTGCTCTTTCCGCTGCTTTCCTGAAAACAAAAACAGCTCCTTTCGGAGCTGTCAGAAGCCGACGGAAAAGGTCAGCGGTATTGTATCACAAAGTCCCACATCCGTCAATGGACGCCCAGCATTTTGTGGAGCCTCGGCTGCCAGACCACTTTATAGAGCATCAGCATATTGTGGAGCGCCCGGTCATAGAGCAGGAAGGCTGCATTGCCCATGGCCAGCGTCACCAGCGAGACGGCCAGCGCCGTAGTGCGCAGCTCTTCGGCGATGCTGCCCGCCGGGACCAGCAGCAGCACCAGCCCGTACATCGCCAGGATCCCGCCGTTGCAGAGCAGCAGCTTGCAGACAACCCGCAGCAGGGCCGGGCGTATCCGCTCGAAATAAGGCTTTGCCAACGGATAGTACCCCAGCAGGAACACAAAGGTGAGGGCCACTTCCTTGTCCGGCACGAAGAGCAGACTCAGCAGGCTCACCGCGCCATAGGCCGTCAGGGCCATGGTCTTCCCGCACTCCACGCAGACTGTGGCGATGAGGAAGCTGGCCACCGCCGGAGCGATGAACATCGCAATGGGAAACACAGCCCCCAGCAGCATCAGGGCCACACTGAGCGCTGCGGCCATGCCGCAGTAGGCCATGGCCCAGCTTTTACTTTTGCGTCCCTTCATGGCAGCTCCCATTGTACCGGCTGGCTCTCAGCGTCCAGCGGCTCGATGGCGTGGCGGAGACCCAAGATCATGATGTTGTCCAGCAGGGTGCGGTTCAGCTTGACGTCCAGCATCCCGTAGGCGCGGACGAGGTCGTTGACTGCAGCGAGGGCCTGCCGCCGGGCGTTTTCCCGGGCGGCATTCCTGTCGTTGATGCCGTTGAGGAGGAAGACGTTGTAGCGGCCCTTATCTTTGTCCCGGGAAAAGCTCTCCGCTTTGTCCAGCAGATAAGCGGCCCGGCCGATGCAGCTGCCGATGTAGTGCATACTTTTGCGCTGATTGGGGTCGTCGGTGGCCAGCACCGAGTAGAGCGCGCCGTAGAGGTTGCCCTTCGGCTCTGCGGCCAGCAGATAGTTCTTGGCGTTCAGGGTCATCTGGACGTTGGCCTGATCCCGCTCCTGCACGAAGATGCGCTCCAGTGCCGGGTTCTCGGCGGCAGCCTTCCGGTAGGCTTGCCGCAGCAGGACGGTGTCCACCACCCGCCGTACCTTTTTATAGAAGGGCAGATCGGCCCACTGGGCATCCTGAATGCGGTGCCAGCTCAGCAGGACTTCCACCTGTGCAGCCAGCCGGATGCCCTGGGTCTGACACATCATCTGCCGCCAGACCAGCGTACCCGGCTCCCGCATCCGCTTACAGGTGGCCGGACGTCCTGCCAGACTGTCGGCCAGCACTGCGAACAGGACGCCGTTGTAGCGCAGACCATAGCAGGAATACAGCCCATAGGTGGTGTAGAGCTGGCGGCGGACGCCGCGCTGATACCACTGATAGGTGTTGTAATCCCGGATGGTCAGCTCCGGCAGATAGGGCCGCATACGTCCCTTCATTCTGTTCATTCCTTTCGCGGGCCGCGCCGGGCGCAGCCTTTCTTGCAGGGGAAGACCGCTTCCCCACAGCTATAGACTAGTATAATCTATTTTTCGTCAGCGTTCAACCGTTCTTTTGTAAATTTAATTAGAAAAGACCGCACTGGAATCGATTTCAGTGCGGCCTTCTGGTTCATCTTATTTCTTTTCGAAACGGCCCGTGTGGCCGGGCTGGGTGCGCTTGCCGTCAAAGCCGCTCTTGGGCATGGGCTTTGCGGGGCGGTTCTCGAACTTGGGGGCGTTGTAGTACATATACAGCTGGCAGGGGATCATGCCGTTGTACATCTTGCGGCGCTTGTTGGCCCGCTTGCCGTAGTGGTGTTCAAAATCCATATCGGCAGTGATGGCGTAGACACCGGCGCAGGGGTGGGCCTCCATCTGCTGGCCGAGGGTGCGGGCCAGCTTGGCGGCACCCTCGATGGTGCTCATGCGCTCGCCGTACGGGGGGTTGGTCAGGACGATGGCCTCGCTTTTGGCGGCGAAATCGGCCACGTCGGCCACCTCGAAGTGGCAGCGCTTCTCCACGCCGGCCAGCTTGGCGTTGGCGTTGGCCAGAGCCACGGCGGCGGGGTCGATGTCGTAGCCGAAGGCCTCAAAGCCCACGTCCAGCTTGGAGTCGGCCAGAGCCTTCTGGCGCTGCTCGGCCCAGATGGCGGCAGGCACGAAGCTGTAGCGCTCGGCGGCAAAGCGGCGCTTGAGGCCGGGGGCAATGTTCATAGCCTTCTGAGCGGCCTCGATGAGGAGGGTGCCGCTGCCGCAGAAGGGGTCTTCCACGAGGCTGTCGCGGCGGACGCGGCCCAGATCGGCGATGGTAGCGGCCAGCGTCTCACGGATGGGGGCCTCCATGGAGTTGCGGCGGTAGCCGCGCTTGTGCAGGCCGTCGCCGGTGGTGTCCAGCATGATCTCGCAGACGTTCTTGCGGAGCATGAAGCGGATCTTATACTCCGCGCCGGTCTCGGGCAGGCTGGTGGTGCGGTGGCCCTGCATCAGGCGCTTGACCACGGCCTTCTTGATGATACTCTGGCAGGCCGGCACGCTGGACAGCTGGCTGTTCAGCGAAGAGCCGGTGACCGGGAAGGCCGCGTCGGCGGGCAGCAGCTCTTCCCAGTGGATGGAGTAGACGCCGTCGAACAGCTCGTCGAAGGTGGTGGCCGTGTAGGTGTTCAGGAGCAGCATCACGCGCTCCACGGTGCGGAGGTTGAGGTTGGCGGCGGCGATCATATCCGCGCCGCCCCTGAAGGTCAGACGGCCGTCGCTGACCCGGATGTCCTCGGCGCCGATGCGGCGCAGCTCAAAGTTGGCCGTGGACTCGCACCCGAAAAAGCAGGGGGCGATGAGTTCAAATTTTGCAGGCATTCTGGTTTCCTTTCCTGTCGGGTGCGGCGTGCCGCACCAAAAAACAGGCCCGCCCCGCTGGGGGCAGGCCCAAAGCTTCTTCGTCTTGTGCGGACGGCTCAGCGGCTGCCGCGGCGTCCCCGGGGTGCGTAGCCGCCGCCCCGGCGGTTGTTGGTCTCGTGGTCGAGGTCGGCCATCTTCTCTTCGCTCTGGCTCTTGAAGCGGCTCATCATGTCCTCAAAGCTCAGGTTGTCGCTCTTGGCCGGGGTCTTGGGCTGCCAGACGCGGGGCGCTGCGTCCCGTGCCGGGCCGCGTCCGCCCTGGGGACGGCCGCCCTGACCGTTGCGGCGGAAGCCGCCTTCCCGCGGGCCGTTGTTGTTGGGGCGGGGGCCGCGGCCTTCACGCGGAGCGCGGGGTGCCGGCGGCAGCAGCCGCTTGATGGACAGCGCGATCTTGCCGTCCGGTGCCACGTTGATGACCTGCACCTTCACGGTGTCGCCGTCATGCAGCACGGCTGCAATGTCCTGCACATACTCGTTGGACACCTCAGAAATGTGGACCATGCCCACGCGGCCCTCCGGCAGCGCAACGAATGCGCCAAACGGTTTTACGCCGGTGACACGGCCTTCAAAAATATTCCCTACCTCAATCGCCAAAACTCAATACTCCTTGTTGACTAATGTGTTTCCCGCCGGCCGCAAGCCGCTCGGGGCGCGGCATCAGTTGCCCGTCACATCCACAAAGATGCGCTCGTTGGCCGCCGCATAATTGTAAGAGTCCCGCGCGACCCACTCGGTCACATCGTCCGAGTCGCCGCTGAGGATGCGCTGCATCTCCTCGTTCTGGGTCTTCTGCTGGTCGATCTGTTCCTGCAGGGTGTCCAGCTCCGCTTTCTTGGAGCTGAGCGCCACCTGATTTGCGATGTACGCCGCCAGCATACTCAGCAAAAGCAGAAGGAAGAGCAGTTTCAGCACAGCGCCCACAACGGACGCCTTTCTCTTCCGCTTTTTCCGGCTCGGATTTGCCATAACACAGTGCCTCCCGTTTTCGGACAGCAGGCCCGATGCGCCTGTACTCTCACTTTGATACGTTTGAATTATACAACATACGCCGTGGTGTTGGCAAGCTCTTTTTCTGTTTTTTTGCAAGTCTTTTTTCGTTCCGCCGTACTTTGGCGGCGGCGCGGGCAGCTTTCCACGGGGCGATGCACCGGGCGGCGAGCCGCACCGGCCCCAGCAGCAGTTTCCCCGCAAAGGCTTCGGCAGCGGCGAACAGAGGCCGCAGCGCTGCCTGCACCGCCCCGGCGGCGCAGAACGCCGCCAGCGCCATATAGCCCCGCAGCTGCCCGGCCTGACTCTGGGAGACGGCATAGCTCTGCAAAGCCATCAGCGCCACTCCCACAAAAAGCATATCCGGCAGGAACGCGGCCCTGCCTCGGGTGGGCAGAACGGCCCGCGCCGCGCCCAGCACACCGCCCAGCACCGCGCAGGCCGCCATCTCCTGCCCCACCGCCCCGGGCGAAAGCGCCGGGCCCATCACCGGACGAGACGGCGCAGAAAGCCGCCCGGCGTATGCTCTGCGGTGTATTCCAGCGTGTCCACCCGGCCTGTAAGCTTGACTTCGCCCTTGTCGAGGTCGAGGCTGGTGACGCTCAGCTCGGCCCCGGTGAGTTCCAGCGTCCCTTTCGAGGTGAGCATCGCCGCCCCCTCGGCGTCGCAGCGGATGACCCGCCGCACACCGGTGACGGTCAGCTTGTTCCGCCCCTCCAGGATGAGGTCATGAGGCAGAGCCTGCTCCGGCTTTGCGTCCTGTTGTTTCATGCCATTCCCCTCCCCTTTTCTGCCATCTTATGCAGGGCGGGGCGGGGTCATGCCGGATTTACTCGGCCTTCGGGGCGTCGTGGGCGGCTGCCAGCACGTTGTCCTGCTCGATGATCTCGTACATCTCGCGGGCCACGTCCTTGGTGCGGGGCTCCACGTCGGAGAGGACCTTCACCTTGATGGGCCGGTTGCCGAAGGTGACCTCGATGATGTCGCCGGCCTTGACGGCCTGGCTGGCCTTGGCGGTCTTGCCGTTGATGAGGATGCGGCCCGCGTCGGCCACCTCGTTTGCCACCGTGCGGCGCTTGATGAGCCGCGAAACTTTCAGATATTTGTCTAAACGCATTTCTAAACTCCTTGTATCAACCTCTCAGTCTCGCTGTCGCTCGACAGCTCCCCTAGTAGGGGAGCCTCTGGCGAAGAGGCAAAGCTTTACGATATGCCAAAGCCTCCCCTATTAGGGGAGGTGGCACGCCGTAGGCGTGACGGAGAGGTTGTTCCTCTATGAAAAAAGCCGCCGGGCCTAAAGGTTCCGGCGGCGATGGGTCTTCTCTTACAGGGTGTCCTTCAGAGCCTTGCCCGGCTTGAACACGATGCTCTTGGAAGCAGCGATGGTGATGGGCTCGCGGGTGCGGGGGTTGATGCCCTGACGCTCAGCGCGCTCACGCACCTCGAAGGTGCCGAAGCCAGAGATGGAGATCTTCTCACCCTCGGCCATAGCCTTGCCCAGTGCCTCGAATGCAGCGTTGACAGCCATCTCGGCGCTCTTCTTGCTCATCTCAGTGTTTGCCGCAACCTGTGCGATCAGATCGGTCTTGGTCATAATAAAAGCCTCCACAATATTCTCAACATTTTCTATTCGAGCAGACGGTCTGACCGTCTGGTACCCGTTTACGTTTCGTCCGCTTCCAGCCTCTGGGTGAAGCGCTTTGCCGCAAAGGTCAGGGCCTCTTCGGCATCCACACCGGCCAGACGCATGGCATCGGCGGCGGCCAGCAGCAGCTCACCGGCGTTCTCTGCCGTCTGCTGTGCGTCCCACGCGGCCCTGGCGCTGTCCAGAGTCCTGGCCGCACCGGCGGCATCCTCCGGCCCGCAGCCGAACCGTGCGGCCCGCTTCTGGAGCTTCTGAGCGCGCATCAGGGCGGGCAAGGTGGCCGGGACGGTGTCCAGCTCATCGGCCAGAGTCGTGCGGCCCTTTTCCTTATTTTTGAGCGCATCCCAGCTGTTTATACCAGCATTTTCCGCCGCAGAGGAAGCAAAGATGTTCGGGTGGCGGAAGACCAGCTTCTCGCACACCTCGCGGCAGACCTTTTCCATGTCGAAACGGCCCCGCTCCTCCTCGATGACGGTGTGGAACACCACCTGCATCAGGACGTCGCCCAGCTCTTCCTGCATCATGACAGGGTCGTCGGCGTCGATGGCTTCCAGCGCTTCGCATGTTTCTTCCAGAAAATTTTTCCGGATGGAAGCGTGGGTCTGGACTTTGTCCCACGGACAGCCGTTCTCCCCGTCTCTCAGGATGCGGATGATCTCCACGAGGTCTTCCGCCGTATAGTGTTCCCTCGGCGTCCAGTCCTGCATGGGGCGTCTCCTTTCCGCATTCCGAAAACATCTGCGAACAGATTCAAATTGTACCGCAGAATCTGCCGAAATGCAAGGGTACAAGCGCATTTTCCGGCTTTTGCGGCAAAATTTTCATTTCATTCACAACAAAAGGCGGCATCCCCCGGGGGACACCGCCCTGCGTGGGCTTTTAGCTTACAGCTGTGCGCCGCACTTGTTGCAGAACAGCGCGTCGTCCGAGACGGGCGCGCCGCACTGGGGGCAGGTCTTGGCCTCGTCGTCCTCGGGCTTTTCCTCGGCGGGCTCTGCGGCAGCGTCAGCCGTCACATCGTCGGCGGCCTCTTCCGTATCCTCGAACGTCGTCTCAATGACGGTATCCGGCTCGAGAGAGGCTTTCAGGTCAGAGAGCTCCTGCTCGATGTTGGCGATCATCTCGATGTATTTGTCCACAAGGGGCTGGTTCTCCTCGTTGCCCTTGGCCAGACTATACACCAGAGCGCCCAGCTGGCGCTGCGCCTTGTACAGCTTGCTCTGCGCGTTCACGATCTTTGCCTGGGTGCGGCCCTTTTCGGCCAGGTCCAGCGCGGCATTCTTGCCTTTCTCGGCATACTCGAGGCCCATTTCCTTGATCTTATTGAAGTCCATAAAAGACACCTCACTTGTCTATGCCCGGGGTGGGCAGCACTCCTCTGCGTTTTCTGCTCAGGCTGTCCCTGTGCCGCCGGAGATTATTTTCATTATAGCGCACTCCCGGGGGGAATGCAACGAATCCCACCCAAGTTTTACAGAATCGTGCGGATTTGGAAACAGTTTTTTCGCAATTTGCACACTTTCCGCGTTCTGATGTTCTTTAGAAGCTGTTTTCGTAAGCAGGGTGCGCCGAACGGCGAGGATTTTTGCCCGCAGACAAGGCGATTTTTCGCAGCAATCCTGACGGATTGCAAGGGAAAGCAACGCAGTATGCGGGCAAAAAGACCGTTTCGGGCGGTGTGCAATGCTTAGGAAAACGGCTTCTCAAACTTCACCTGCGTAGAACTCGCGCAGCATACTGTCGGCGGGCAGAAGCTCCAGCTCCACCGGGGCCACATGCTCGAAGCGGCGGGCCGTCTCGTCCCAGAGCTCCGCGTTGTGGCCTTCCAGCGTGAAGCGCTGGCTCACCGGGCGCAGGAGCTTTGCGATGAGGCCCAGCTCGTAGGTGAAGGAAGTGTCCAGCAAAAAGTCTGCCGTAGTCTTGAAGCCCTTGATATACCGGGTCTCGCCGTCGAGGACCCGGTCCCACATGGCGAGGGTCTTGGCGGGGCTGCGGCCCCGGGCTGCGGCATCCCGCAGGGTGCGGCGGCAGAGGCGGATGTCCTGGGTGTTGATGACACGGCGGCCATCAATGCAGTATTCCTCCCGCAGGCCGGCGTAAATGCGGTAGACGTCGTCGCCCTTCACGAGGCCCGTCAGCTCAGGGTTCAGGGCATGGATGCCCTCCACGATGCAGACGCCGCCCTTGAGGTCCAGCGTCTCCGTCTCGGAAGAGCGGGACTCGGTGGTGAAGTCGTAGATGGGCAGCACAGTCTTGCCGGTGGTACTCAGATCGCTGAGGCACTGGCGGATGAGGGGCATATCCAGCGTGTCGGGGTTCTCGTAGTCCAGCGTACCGTCGGGCAGGCGGGGGTAATACTGAGCGCCCTTGAAGAAGTTATCCAGACTGATGACATGGGCCGGGGTGCCGGATGCTTCCAGAGCCTCGGCCACCTTATGAGCCGAAGTCGTCTTGCCGCTGGCCGACGGGCCGGTGAGCATGACGATCTTGGCGCGGGAGTCCCTGATCTTCTGGGCAGCATAGGCCACCCGCTGGCGGTAGCTCTTCTCGCTCATCTCCGCCAGCGCCGCCGGGCTCTGGGCGGCGACGTTGTACAGGTCTATCTCAACCAGACGTTTCGGTACCCAAATCGTGATCATAAAAAACAGCCACTCCTTTTTTCCGTTCCAGCACTTCGTCGAAACGCTGGATGTATTCTGTCGGATACTTGAAATTGAAGATGCGCTGCATCCGCTTGCCGCCGTCGGCCACCAGCTTGGTGCTGCCGCCTGCGCCGGCCGAGAGGATGGTCTGGACTTCTTCCATGATATAGATATTATAATACCCCTCGTGGCCCGGCTTGCACCAGCCCACGTTTTCCAGGTTTTGGAGGGTATTTTTCTGACGATAGAGGTAGTAGGGCCGATAGCCCGCCTCGGCCAGCAGATGGCACTTTTCCAGCATGGCGGCCACATCGGCGTAGTCGTTCTCCTTCTGGTCCTCGATGACGATGCGGGAGGCCCGCTTGAGGGTCAGGGTGTGGACGGTGATGTTCTCAGGGTCGAGGGCGATGGCCTGACGCAGACTCTTCTCGAACCCTTCCACCGTGTCGCCGGGCAGGCCAGCGATGAGGTCCATGTTGATGTCGTCGTGGCCTGCGGCCCGGGCCTCGGCATAGCAGTCGAGGATGTCCTGAGCCGAGTGCCTGCGGCCAATGTTCGCCAATACTTCATCCGAGAAGGTCTGCGGATTGATGGAGATGCGGGTCGCGCCGTATTCTCGGATGACGGCCAGCTTTTCGGCGTCGGTGCAGTCGGGGCGTCCGGCTTCCACCGTGTATTCCACGATGGCGGAAAGGTCGAAGCAGTCCCGCACCGTCCCCATGAGCTGGCGCAGCTGCGCTGCCGAGAGGCTGGTGGGGGTGCCGCCGCCGATGTAGATGCTGCAGAGCTTCAGCCCGGCCTTGTCAGCCTCGTCCCGGATGGCCTCGACCTCTTTGCACAGGCAGTCCACATAGGGCTGCACCAGCTTGCGGTCACGGTCGAGGTTGCAGCTGACGAAGCTGCAATAGCTGCACCGGGAGGGGCAGAACGGGATGCCGATATAGAGGCTGTAGGTCTTGGGAGCACTGCCTGCTTTCAGGATAGGCTCCTGCAAGTCCGCGATGGCCTTGGCCATGCCGTATTTTTCGGGCGAGCAGTCGAAGCGCTTCAAAAAGAAATCGTCGATCTCCTCTTCCGTCCAGCCTGCGGCCCGCTTGTCGTGGACGAGGCGCACCGGGCGGACGCCGGTCATCTTGCCCCAGGGCGGGCGGATGCCCGTCCAGCTGCGCAGCAGGTCATAGGTCAGGCTGGCCAGCGCAAATTCCGGCGTCTCGCCGCCCTCTTCCACGGGAACGGGCAGAGGTGCTTCGGCGGTCTGGCTCTTGCCGCCCTGCCGCACCATGGCCCAGAGCTTGTCAGGCCGCTTCTCGGCCCAGACGCAGTCTGCGCCGTCCTCGGGCGGGGTGAGGGTGAGCGGGGCCATTGGGTAGAACAGGCGGACGAGGTGCTCCACCTCGTAGCCCGAGCCGAGGCCCGTGATATAGATATTCATGTGAAATCCCGCCTTTTTATGCGTTTCTCAGCGCATTTTTGATATAGAAGTTGGTGGCGGCCTCCTGCCCGAAGGTGGAGAAATCGCCGTGGCCGGGCAGCACCTGCGCCTCGGCCGGGACGGGCAGGGCCGCAAACTTGCGCAGGCTCTCGTCCATCTTCCGGCTGTCGCCGCCCTCGAGGTCGGTGCGGCCGATGCTGCCCTGAAAGACCGTGTCGCCCACGAAGAGATAGTTTTCGCACAGCAGCACCACGCTGCCCTCAGTGTGACCGGGGGTGTGCCAGACAGTGAAGCGCAGCTCGTCGAGGGGGATGACCTCGCCCTCTTCGTAGCCGCTGTCCGAACCCTTGAGGGGCAGCAGCTGGGTCCCCCGACAGTCGGCGGGCTCACAGTAGAGCTTTGCGCCCCACTCGCGGCTCAGGACCCCCGCACTGCCCACATGGTCGTAGTGGCCGTGGGTGCAGAGGATGAGGCTCAGCTTGCCGCCGTGCTCCTTTAAGATCTTATCGTACTCCTGCACCTCGGCGGCGGGGTCGATGACCACCGCGTTGCCTGCGTCCGAGATGAGCAGGAAGCTGTTGGTGTAAAACGGCGCAGGGCCGACCAGATGAAATGCCTTCATGGTTTATTTTTCTCCTTTATGCCACTCGTCGGTGTCGATGACGATGGTGCAGGGGCCTTCGTTGACCAGCGACACCTGCATATCCGCGCCGAACTCGCCGTGCTGGACATCCTTGAGGCCCTGCTTGTTCATCTCGGCGAGGAACAGCTCGTAGGCGTCCACAGCCAGCGGCGGTCTTGCCGCCTTGATGAAGCTGGGACGGAAGCCCTTCTTCGTGTCGCCGTAGAGGGTGAACTGACTCACCACCAGTGCAGAGTACCCGAGGTCCTTTGCGCTGAGGTTCAGCTTGTCGTTTTCGTCCTTGAAAATGCGCAGGCCCGCGCATTTTTCAGCCAGCTTCGGCACGATGTCGAGGGTATCGGTGTCCTTGACGCCCAGCAGGATGACGAGGCCGGGACCGATGGGGCGCGGCTCGCCGCCGTTGACCCGGACGCTGGCCGAGGATACGGCCTGAATGACTGCACGCATATTAGCTCCTTGTTACCTTGAGCACATCCTTGACTTTGGACAGACGGGCCACGACCCGGTTGAGGTGCTCTGTATTGTTGATGCCGATGGTCAGGCTGATGACGGCACAGTTGTTCTCCACCTGACGGGCGTTCATGGCGTAGATGGGGACGCGGATGTCAGCCAGCGCGGCCAGCACATCGGACAGCAGCTCGTTGCGGTTGAGGGCGATGATCTCCAGACCGGCCTTGTAGCTGTCCTTGACGCTGTCGGCCCAGTACGCCTTGACCCAGCGGGGGGCGTTGGAGGGGTCTTTCATGCTGGACACCGCGTTGGCGCAGCTCTGCTTGTGGATGGAGACACCGAAGCCCCGGGTGATGAAGCCCACGATGGGGTCGCCGGGCAGGGGCGAGCAGCACTTTGCAAACTTGATGGGGGTGTTGTCGAAGCCCTCCACCACCACGCCGTCGGTGGCGTGGACGCGGCTCAAATCGACCTTCGGCAGATCCTCCACCGACTTGTTCTCAGCAGCCTCGGCGGCCTTGAGCTTCTGCCACTCCTCTTTGAGCTTGGGCAGGCAGTTGGCGATGGTCATGCCGCCGTAGCCGATGGCAGCGTAAATTTCCTCCGCGTTGTTCTGGCGCAGACGACGGCTGCAGCTGCCCACGAACTCGTCCAGCTGGTCGTCGGGGATGAAGATCATCTCCCGGCGCAGCTCTTTGGCCAGCGCGTCGCGGCCCTGCTGGATGTTCTCTTCGCGGCGCATCTTCTTGAACCAGTTGCGTATCTTGCTCTTGGCCTCGCTGGTGCGCACGATCTTGAGCCAGTCGCGGCTGGGGCCTTTGTCCGCCGGGCCGAGGATGACTTCAATGATCTCGCCCGTCGCCACGACATGGTCGATGGGGACGATGCGGTTGTTGACCTTACAGCCCACCATCCGGTTGCCGACGGCAGAGTGGATGGCGTAGGCAAAGTCGATGCAGTTGGCGCCCGCAGGCAGGTTGATGACGTCGCCCTTCGGGGTGAAAGCAAAGACCTCCTCCGGCAGCAGGTCGCTCTTCAAATCGTGGAGCAGGTTGCCGGAATCCTCGCTGACGCGCTGGTTTTCCAGCAGCTGGCTGACCCAGGCCAGCCGCTCGTCCAGCTTATCGTGGCCCTCGAGGCCCTCCTTATACTTCCAGTGGGCGGCAACGCCGTACTCGGCCTGCTCGTCCATGGTGCGGGTGCGTATCTGCACCTCAAAGGGGATGCCCTCGTGGCCGATGACGGTGGTGTGGAGGCTCTGGTAGCCGTTGGGCTTGGGGGTGGAGATATAGTCCTTGAAGCGGTTGGGCAGCGGGTGGTACATATCGTGGATGAGGCCCAGGGTGCTGTAGCACTCAGCCAGGGTGTCCAGGATGATGCGCACCGCGTAGATGTCGTAAATTTCATCGAAGGACTTGTTCTGCATGATGGTCTTGCGGTAGATGCCGTAGATGCTCTTGACTCTCCGCTTGATGGTCGCGCCCTCGATGCCGCTCTCCTCGAGGCGGCTCTTGATGACGCCCGACACGCTGGCCAGGAACTCGTCGCCCGCGCGCTCGCTGAGCATCTTGTTGATCTCCTCGTAGCCCACGGGGTCGAGGTAGTGGAGGCTGCGGTCTTCCAGCTCCTCCTTGACGTTCAGGATGCCCAGACGGTTGGCGATGGGGGCGTAGACCTCCATGGTCTCCCGGGCCTTGTCGCGGCGCTTCTGCTCCGGCCATGCGTCGCCGGTGCGCATATTGTGCAGGCGGTCACAGAGCTTGATGATCATGACGCGGACGTCACGGCTCATGGCCAGCAGCATCTTGCGCAGGTTCTCGGCCTGCAGCTCTTCGATATTGGAAAATTGGATCTTGGTCAGCTTGGTGACGCCGTCCACCAGCGCAGCCACCTCTTCGCCGAAAGCGGCGGTCAGGTCGGTCAGCGTGGTGGGGGTGTCCTCCACCACGTCGTGGAGCAGGGCGGCGGCGATGCTCTCGCTGTCCATGCCGAGGTCCAGCACGAGGCGGGCCACGGCCAGCGGGTGGCAGATATAGGGCTCACCGCTGCGGCGGCAGACCCCCTTGTGGGCGTCGTTGGCCAGATCGTAAGCCTTTTCTATCATGGCCATATTGTAGGCTTTGCCGCTGGCTTTGATGGCCTCCACCAGCTTCTCCCAGGTCACGATCTCGGGCCGCACCTCCGAGGGAAGGGTCCCCTCAGGGGCGTTGGCCGGCAGGGCCGTTGCGGCCACGGTAGCCATCTCCGTCACCGGCACGGGCTGGTGGAGATGGGTCTTTGCAGAATAGCTGTCCTCTTTCGCCGCAGCCGGTGCTGCGGGCGAGGGGGCGACAGGTTTCTTTCCCTCAGGCATCTTTATCGTTCCTCCAGACATTTCAGGATGGGCGCATCGGCAAGGTTCTTCTTGCCGGTGGCAGGCACGAGTTCCCAGAACTTTGCCCCGCCCCGGTCAGCCGCTGTGATGAGGCCGACCTGTTCCAGCGCGGAGATGGCCACCAGCGTCCGACCGGTGTTCTCCTCGCCGAGTTTTGCAAACAGGGGCTGCAGGTCTTCGGCGTGCCAGCGCCGCGCCTGCAGCTCCCGATAAACGGTGATGATATGGCTGCGCTCCGGGGCGATGCTCTCCTTCTGCTCCGGCGTCAGGGGCGTACCCCGGCGCAGCGCCTGCACCAGCGCGGCCTGCTCTGCAGCTGTGTTGCCGAGGCCCGCCGGGTGCAGCTCGATGATGCGGCCCGACAGTTGTGCGCCCCGGGGCGAATCGTAGACCGAAAGGCTGATGGCTGCGTCCACGACATCGCCCGTCGAGTAAGGCACCTGTTCCGGGTGCATCCCGAACCAGACGGCGTAGATGCTGGAATTGCCCTGCCGCAGACGCAGGCGGCAGTGCTTGCCCTCCGAGACGGCGTAAACGCCCTCCACGACGGCCGTTTCCAGCACGAAGACCGGGCTGGGGTTGTCGGCACCGTAGGGTGCCAGCTGGTCGAGGCGGCGGACGCTCTCCACCGTCAGACGGTCGAGGTGGACGGACAGATCGCATTCCAGCGGCGGGGTGCGCAGCACGGGACACTCCCGGGCCGCCCAGTCGTTGAGCCGCTGGCGGAGCGTCTGCAGATCCTCTTCCCGCACCGAGAGGCCCGCTGCCATGGCGTGGCCGCCGAAGCGGAGCAGGATGTCGGCGCAGGAGGCGATGCACTCGTGCAGGTTGAAGCCCTGCACGCTGCGGCCGCTGCCCTTGCCCTCGCCGTGCTCATCTACCGACACCACGATGACCGGGCGTCCGGTCTTTTCCACAAGGCGGGAGGCCACGATGCCGATGACGCCGGGGTGCCAGTCTCTGCCCCAGAGCAGGATGACCCGGTCTTCGAGGCGTTCCGGCTCAGCGTCCAGCAGCTCCTGTGCGGCTTTGACGATCTCCATCTCCGTCTCCTGCCGCTGGATGTTGATGTCGCTCAGCTTATGAGCCAGTTCGACCGCCCGGTCTTCGTCCTCACAGAGCACCAGCTGCAAAGCGGTGACAGCGCTGTCCATCCGGCCCGCCGCATTGATGCGGGGCGCGATGGCGTAGCTGATGTTCTCTGCCGTCACCGGCTTGCCTGCAAGGCCCACTTCTTCCAAAAGGGCGCAGAAGCCGGGTCTGTCCGTATTTTGCAGCTGGCGCAGACCTGCTTTGACGATGGTGCGGTTCTCCCCTGTCAGGGGCATGACGTCGGCCACGGTGCCAACAGCGGCGAGGTCGCCGCAGTATTCCAGCATCTCTTCCGGCGGGCAGCCATCCAGCGCGGCGCAGAGCTTGAAGGCCACGCCCGCGCCGCACAGGCCCTTGAAGGGGCTGTGGTCGTCGGCACGGCGGGGGTCCACGATGGCCACTGCCTGGGGCAGGGTGTCGTGGGGCAGATGGTGGTCTGTGATGATGAGGTCGATGCCGAGGCTGGCCGCGAATGCGGCTTCCTCTACGGCAGAGATGCCGTTGTCCACCGTGACGATGAGGCGGCAGCCTTTATCATAGATCGACTGGATGGCGTTCTTCGAGAGGCCGTAGCCGTCGCCCTCCCGGCTGGGCAGCATACACTTGACGGCGGCGCCCATCCCTTTCAGGTGCTGATAGAGCAGGGCCGTGGCGGTCACACCGTCCACGTCGTAGTCGCCGAAGACGACGATGGTCTCCCCCTCGTCGATGGCCCGCAGGATGCGCTCACAGGCTTTGTCCATGTCGGTCAGGAGCATGGGGTCGCTCAGCTCTTCTTCGCCCGCCAGAAGAGTCAGCGCCTCGGCGGGGTCGGTGATGCCCCGGGCAGCGAGGATGCCGGCCAGCAGGCCGGCTTCTTTCTGCTGGGCCGCGAGGACAGAGCGGTACTTTTCCTCGCTCCACTCTTCGTCCATGTTCTGGTATTCCAGCTCTTCGGTGTTCTGCTGGGCGATGGCCGCTGTCAGCTCTTTCAGGGCGGCGCGGTCAACGATCTTGGTGTTCCAGGCCCGGTAGGTCATCGCAATCCCTCCCCGGCCAGACCATCGTTCGCCAGCATTCCCTGCAGCGCAGCGATCTCGCTGGAAACGTCCAGCGCCACGTCCGACAAAAGCTTATCGTAGAGGTTGTCATACGCCTGATTCAGGGTGTGCAGGATGCCCGCAATATCCCGGCGGATGGCCTCCGCGTTCTCGCCCTGCTGGCTCTGCACGTCGTTGTAGGTGTGCAGGAGCTTGAGGGTGGTGGGGATATAGTATTCCGCAAAGCGGCGGGCCTTGGGCAGGCTCTCTGGGTGGGCTTCCAGCCAGGCACAGATGGACTCGGTGGTCTTCTGCATATGCTGCAGCTCCTCCACAGCCCGCTCATCCTCCATGAGCTCCTTCTCCTTCTCGAGCACCTGCGCAAAGCGGCGGGTCGTCTCGAGGTTCAGGGGGACTTCTCCGGCCTGTTCCGGCGCTTTTTCCGGTTCGGGCTGGGGCTGATTTTCCTGTGCAGCGCGGTAGTCCTCTGCCGTCAGGTAGAGCTTGTCGTTTTTCTCGTCCAGCCAGGCACTGAGCCAGCCCTTGTGGATGAATTTCCGCAGCATCTTGAGAGCCTTGGTCTTCTTTTTATGCGTCAGGTCGGCCAGCATGGAGAGGGACAGGCCCTTGTGCCAGTCGAAGCCCTCGGCGGTATCGGCGTAGAGCTCCAGAGTCTTGGCGGCCTTCATACGGGACGCACCCGCTGCGGTCAGCCAGCCGAACACAGCGGTCACAGCGGCAGAGCACCACCCCGTCACCGCGATAGCACCCAGTGCGAGATCGCCGATAGCGCTGAGGAACGTCATATCAGCCGCCACTATCACGCCGCCGGACGTGAACGCCCCTGCCGTGCCGAAGCAGGCGATGGCCGTGATGCCGAAGAGGACGGCGAAGGTGATGCCGGTCGCCAGCATGGCGACGCCTGCGCTGTGGCGCTTTTTCGCGCTGGTGCGGATATTCTCGATGGCCGTCGGTTCCGGCTTCTTCGCAAAGAAATTGCGCGCCCAGTCGGTCATCCCGCTGGCGCTGGCACTGTTCCTGGCCTCCTCGGCCCGCTTCTGGTACTCCTGTTTTCCGGCCTGAAAGGCCCGGCCTGCCTCCGAGATGCCATAACCGGCGGCGTTCACCGCGGCGCGGCCCACATCCCACACACGGTCGCCGATCTCCTCGCCCCGGCCCTCAAAGCCGTGTCGGAAGGAGTCGGACATGGTGTCGCCCAGCTCGCGGAGCTGGCGTTCCAGCTCCTGCTGCACCTTACGGCCTTCGCTGTCCTTCGCCGTGCGGTTAAAATCGTCTTCACGATCAGTCATTCAACTTCTCACCCTTCTGCCGGGCTGTACCGGCTGATGATGGCGCGGGCCACCCGCAGGCCATCGACGGCGGCACTCATGATGCCGCCCGCATATCCGGCACCCTCGCCGCAGGGATACAATCCTGCCAGCTGGGCGCATTCAAAATTTTCTTCCCGTTTCAGCCGCACCGGGCTGCTGGTACGGGTCTCGAGGCCGGTCAGAATGGCCTCGGGGGCGGTGTAACCCGCAATTTTCCGCTCGTAAGCCCGCAGACCGGCCCGCAGGGTGTCGGCCAGTTCGGTCGGCAGCAGTGCGCCGAGGTCCGCAGCGACGACGCCCCGGTCATAGGTGGGCTGGACGCGGCCAATGTTCAGCCGGCCCCTGCCCTCCAAAAAGCTCTGGATGTTCTCCGCCGGGGCAACATACTCTCCGCCGGGACGGCCTGCCGCATAGGCCCGGGCTTCCAGCTCCCGCTGGAAGGCGATGGCCTTCCGGGGGTCGTTGCCGAAGTCTTCACCGCCCACGCTGACCACCACGGCCGCGTTGGCATTCCTGCCGCTGCGGGCGTGATAGCTCATGCCGTTGGTCACGACGCGTCCCTTTTCGCTGGCCGAAGCCACCACCTGGCCGCCCGGACACATACAGAACGTATAAACGCACCGTTTTTCAACGTGCTGCGAAAGTTGATATTCGCCGCGCGGCAGAGCCGGATGGCCCGCCGCCTCGTGGTAGAGGCTCTTTTCGATCTCCGATTGGAGATGCTCTGCCCGGAAGCCGACGCTGAAGGGCTTGCACTCCAGCACGAGGCCGCTGTCCATCAGCATCCCGAAGGTGTCGCGGGCCGAGTGGCCCACCGCGAACACCAGCGCCTCACAGGGGAACGCACCGTCCGTGGTCTGGATGCCGACGAGCTGGCCGTCCCGCCGCTCGAAGCCGGTGAGGGCTGTGTTGAAGTGGACTTCGCCCCCCAGCGACTCGATCTCTTTTCGGATCGAAGTGATGACGCCCCGCAGCAGGTCGGTGCCGACATGGGGCTTCTGCTGCCAGGCGATCTCCTTCGGCGCGCCGTGCTCGAGGAACACTTCGGTCACGAAGCCGCAGAGCTCGTCGCCGATGCGGGTGGTGAGCTTGCCGTCCGAGAAGGTGCCGGCGCCGCCCTCGCCGAACTGGATGTTGGCGTTCTCGTCCAGCTCACCGGTGGCGGAGAAATGCTCCACGGCCTTGACGCGCTCGTCCAGCGCCGGGCCGCGTTCCAGCACGATGGGCCGGTAGCCCTGACGGGCCAGCAGCAGCGCCGCAAAGAGGCCCGCCGGGCCGAGGCCGCAGACCACTGGCCGGTGCGTCAGCGGCAGAGTGCCGTTCTGCACCGAGAGATCGGTCTTGCCCCGGACGGTGACGCTGCGGGAAGCACCCGCACAGGCGGCCTCTTCCCCCTCCTCTTTCAGGGTCACGGCCACGGTATACACCAGCTTGGGCTGGCCGTGGCGGGCGTCCACCGAGAGCCGGGCGATGCCCAGATGGCTCACCTTTCCCCGGGGGATGCGGGCGAGGCGGAGGGCTTTTTCGTAGGCCTGCGGCTCCCCGGCGGAGAGGGGCAGGCGAATATCATGGATCAGGATCATATACTCAGTTACTTTCTATCTTGCACTGCACCACATAGCTGCCCAGCGCAAAAATTTTGTCGTTGGCCGGCACATAGAGGCGGCAGGCGATGTTCTGCTGGCCGATGGCGACATAGAAGTCGTCGGCGTCGATCTCAATGACCACCTGTTCCGGATTCAGTGCTTCCAGCGAACCGGCCGGGCCGCAGAGGGTGACGTTCATCAGCCGCTCCGTCTCCACGGTCAGGGTGTAGGTGGAGGGCAGGTTGATGACCCGCACACAGCTGGCGGGCAGGTTCATGGTCTTGGTCTCCAGACGGGAGCTGTCGAAGCTGACCGTGATGCTGGAGATGTTGTCCAGCAGACGGATGCCGCTGGGCAGCTCGATGGGCATTTCGTACACCTTATCCAGTGCAAAGGTGGAAAGGTCGATGGTACCCACCGACAGGGTGGTCAGACGGTCGATCTGGGACTCCGGTCCGGCCACATTGAGGGTCTTTTTGCTCAGGGAGTAGACCAGCACCGAGGGGTCAAAGTCGCGGGGCGCGTTGATAAAGCTGACTTCCACCGGCAGGGTGGCCAGCTTATACACCTGCAGCGTGACCTCGACGCTGTCCGTTTCCAGAGTAGTATACTCAAATTTCACCTCTCCGCCGCTGCGGGTGTAAAAACGCAGGCTGGTGTCCAGAGTGACGGGGCTGGTCAGCTCGCCGTTGTAGGTCACCTCGGCGGTGCAGGTCTCCACCTTGCTCAGCTCGGTGCTGGGTCCGGAGAGAGTCACCGTCTCCTTCGAGATGTCGGTGCCGTAGAGGATATAGCCGTCTGCTATCTTCAGGTAATTCGTCGTCACCTGGATGGGCAGGGTCTTTTCTTCCACCACATCGAACACCACGTCCACGGTGTTGTCGCCGTCGATGGAGACGGACACACCGGTGAGCAGGGTGCTCTGGCTCCGCACCTGAAGGCGCAGGCTCTTTTCGCCGCTGTCGCGGACGCTGGACCAGTCGGGGTAGACGACAAAGTCGTTGGCCGACAGGCTGCCGATGGTGTAGCCGTCGCCGGAAAGCTTCAGGTTGACCGTTTTTTCCTCCGCATTGACGATGCTCAGCCCCCGGGAAGTGTAGGCAGCCGAATCATAGGTAAAGTCCACCGGAACATTATAGATGGTGGTGGTGGTGCCGGGCTGCACGACGATGGTGACAGCCATCCACGCGATGACTGCACCCAGCAAAGAAAGCAGGAGCCGGATGCGGCGGTCGTTCAGCAGATTGCGCTTGGGGGGTACGGCAGGCTTGCCGTTGTTCTGCTCAGTGCTCATTGCTGCTCATCCTCCTCCTTGTTGTTCACCCAGTTCAGCAGGCGCTTGCCCCGGGCCTTCCAGCCCTCGGCAGCGCTCTTCTCGCTGGCGGTCTCCTTGGGTATCATCTCATCCACCAGCCGGGTGTAAAGGGTCTGACGGTCAAAGTGGCGCATGAGTACACCGTTTTTCGCCATCGAGATGATGCCCGTCTCCTCGCTGACCACGATGGCGATGGCGTCGGAGTTCTCGGCGATGCCGAGGCAGGCGCGGTGGCGGGTACCCATGTCTTTGCCCAGGTCCAGGTTGTTGGAAAGGGGCAGCACACAGCCTGCGGCCTTGATGCGGCCATTCTCGATGATGGCTGCGCCGTCGTGGAGGGGGGTACCCTCGTAGAAGATGGTACCCAGCACCTCGAGGTTGACCGCGCTGTTCACGGGCGTGCCGGTGCGGACGATCTCAGAAAGGTTGGTGTTCCGTTCCAGCACGATAAGCGCGCCGGTCTTGGTCTCCGAAAAGCGCTCTGCCGCGTCGCAGATGGCGATGATGGCGCTGCGCCACGCGCCCTTGAGGCTGGTGTCGTTGTAGCGGTTTTTATTGAAGAAGCGATAGGCCCACTGGTCGGTCTGGCCCATCCGCTCCAGCGCACGCCGTATCTCGGGCTGGAACAGCACCACCAGCGTCAGCAGACCGACTTGCAGCAGCGAGTTGAGCAGCCAGGTGACGGTGCGCATATTCAGGATGTTCGCCACCAGATAGACCGCCATCACGATGAGCGCGCCCTTGGCCAGCTGGCCGGCGCGGGTGCGGTTGACGAATCCCAGCAGCTGGTAGATGAGGAACGCGATGATGAGGATGTCCAGCAGGTCTACCAGCTTGAAGGTCTGGAAGTTTGCTACGATAGAGTTCAGAGTCATGGGTCACATTCTCCCGTTCACACTGCTTCGATGAGGGCGACGGCATGGGCCGCGATGCCCAGCCCCTCGCCGGTAAAGCCCAGATGCTCCTCGGTGGTGGCTTTGACGCTCACGGCGTCCACCGGCATCCCGAAAGCCTCGGCCAGCTTTGCCCGCATGGCCGGGATGTGGGGGGCCAGCTTCGGGCGCTGGCAGAGGATGGTGGCATCGATGTTCTCGATGCGCCAGCCGTGCTCGGTCATGATCTCTGCCACACGGCGGGCCAGCATGAGGCTGTCGGCCCCGGCGTACTCTTCCGCCGTATCGGGGAAGTGCTGGCCGATGTCGCCCAGCGCCGCTGCGCCCAGCACGGCGTCCATGACCGCGTGGGCCAGCACGTCGGCGTCCGAGTGGCCCAGCAGGCCCTTCTCATACGGCACTTCCACGCCGCCCAGGATGAGCTTGCGGCCCTCCACCAGACGGTGGACGTCGTAACCATGACCAATGCGCATTTTCTTTCCTCCGTTCTCGGCCCGGGGCAGGTCCTCCCGGGTGGTTATCTTGATGTTTGCGTAGTCGCCCCGGACCAGCTCCACCGGACGGCCCGTCAGCTCGAACAGGCTGCAGTCGTCGGTGACGAGGCGGGCGCTGGCCTCGTCCAGTTCATCCAGCGCCGCCAGATAGGCGGCCCGGTCGAAGCACTGGGGCGTCTGCACCGCATAAAGGGTGCTGCGGTCGGGGGTGTTCTCCACCATGCAGCCTTCCGGCACAGTCTTGCCGTTTCCGCCCTTCGCCTGCTTGATGGTGTCCTTCACCGGCACTGCCGGGGCGGCGGCACCGCAGCGGGCAGCGGCCGCTATCGTGTCGGCGATAACGCTCTGGCTCACGAAGGGCCGGGCCGCGTCGTGGACGGCCACCAGTCTGCCGTGGGCAGCGGCCACGCCGCTGCGGGCGCTCTCGGCGCGGGTCGAGCCGCCCTTCACCAGCCGCACCGGCTTTTTGCAGCGGGCAGCAGCCCGCTGGGCATTCTCACCAGACGCGCCGGTCACGATCACCAGCTCGTCCACCTCCGGACACTCGTCAAAGGCCCGGACGCTCCGCTCCAGGACGGTCTCACCGCCCAGATCGAAGCTCAGTTTATCAAATCCCATCCGGGTGGAAGAACCAGCCGCCACCAGGACTGCCGTCACACGATGTTCCAATTTCTTACACCTGCCCCATTTTATTCCTGCCCTGCGCCGCACTGCACAGAGCGTATTATTATTCATTGAATATTATAGCGTATCCACCCACAAACTGCAACTGCCCCCGCCCATCAAAAATGCCCCCGTGCAGCACTTTTGGCGCTGTACGGGGGCATAAATTTTTTATGAAATTTCTGCGTTATGCGAGGATGGGCTCGATGGCAGCGGCCAGAGCATCCTTCTGAGCCTGAGCCTCGGCCAGGTCTTTGCCCAGAGTGGTGAAGTAGGTCTTGATCTTCGGCTCAGTGCCGGAGGGACGGACGACCACGGTAGCGCCGTTGTCCAGAGTGTAGATGAGGACGTTTGCGGCGGGCAGGCCGGTCTCTTCGGGCTTCTTGTAGTCGGTGACCTTGACCACCTTGTGGCCGGCCAGCTCGGTGAGGGGCTCGTCACGCAGCTTCTGCATGATGGAAGCCATCTTCTCCATGCCGGTCAGGCCGGGGAACTCGAAGCTGTCCACCTTGTTCAGGTAGCGGCCATATTCCTTGTAGATCTCTTCCAGACGCTCCTTGATGGAGGAACCGATGCTGCGGTAGTAAGCGGCCATCTCGCAGATGAGCATGGAGCCGATGACAGCATCCTTGTCACGGACATAGGGGCCGGCCAGATAACCGTAGCTCTCCTCGAAGCCGAAGATGAAGCGGTCCACTTCACCGGCAGCTTCCAGATTTGCGATCTGGTCGCCGATCCACTTGAAGCCGGTCAGCACGCTGCGCATCTCCACGCCGTAGTGGGCGGCGATGGCATCGGCCAGCGGGGTGGAGACGATGGACTTGACGGCGACGGGGTCCTTGGGCATGGTACCCTTCTCGATGCGGCCAGCGCAGATGTAATCCAGCAGCAGAGCGCCCATCTCGTTGCCGGAGACCAGCTCATAGCTGCCGTCCGGACACTTCATGGCGATACCCACGCGGTCGGCGTCGGGGTCGGTGGCCAGCATCAGGTCGGCGCCGGTCTTGGTGGCGAGGTCGAGGCCCAGCTTCAGAGCCTCGAAGATCTCGGGGTTGGGGTAGGAGCAGGTGGTGAAGTAGCCGTTGGGGTACTCCTGCTCCGGCACGACGGTGATGTCGGTGACGCCCATATCGTTCAGAACGTGGGTGACCGGCACCAGACCGGAACCGTTCAGCGGGCTGTAGACCAGCTTCAGGCCGGCGGTCTTGCACAGGCCCGGGCGCACCTGACGTGCCTCGATGGCGGCGTAGAGGGCATTCTTGCAGTCGTCGCCCACAAAGCGGATGAGGCCCTGCTCGACGCCTTCGGCAAAGGAGATGTACTTTGCGCCGGTCAGGACATCGGTCTTCTGGATCTCGTCGTAGACGATGGCGGCGGCGTCATCGGTCATCTGGCAGCCGTCGGGGCCGTAGGCCTTGTAGCCGTTGTACTTGGCGGGGTTATGAGAAGCGGTGACCATGATGCCCGCATTGCACTCATAGTAACGGGTGGCAAAGCTCAGGGCCGGGACAGGCATCAGCGCATCATAAATGCGCACCTTGATGCCGTTTGCGGCCAGAACGCCGGCGGCAGTCTTGGCAAAGACGTCGCTCTTCAGGCGGCTGTCGTAGCTGATGGCCACGGTCTGATTGCCGCCCTGGGTCTTGACCCAGTTTGCCAGGCCCTGGGTGGCCTGACGCACGACGTAGATGTTCATGCGGTTGGTTCCAGCGCCCAGCACGCCGCGCAGGCCGGCGGTGCCGAATTTCAGTGCAACGGCAAAGCGGTCCTTGATCTCGTCGTCGTTTCCCTCGATCCTGGCCAGCTCCGGCTTCAGATCTGCGTCCTCCAGATCCGCTGCCAGCCAGCGCTTATACTCATCCTGATACATATTGCACACCTTACCTTTATAATTTTTGACCATAATGGACAAATTCATCCAAGTCTACTTATAATATAAGCTTTTATACGCTTTGTGTCAATTCAGGATTATGTACCAAGTTTGCCCCCTCAAAACCAGCAAATGCCACAAATCGTGCAGGCTTTCCGCTCTCCTGCCGCCCATTTGCAGCCGTGCAGGGCCAGTACACCTGCCCTGCGTCGTCCAGTACATCCAGCCAGTGGCCCAGCCCTACTCCATTTTCGCACAGATACCGCATCAGGGACATCAGCCGCCCGAAGTCGCCCACCGGGCAGATGACCTGCTCCGTGACACACTCTTCTCCCTGCTGCCGCCGCACTGCCAGTACAACCCCCTCTTCCTCTACGCTTGCGCTGTAGTACAGCGTGTGTGCAAGCTGAAAGCCTTCGATCCTGGAATAGGGCCTGGTGTAACAGCAGTACTCTTTCGCAACCATAAGATTCTTCCTCCAATCGCAGATCGCCCGCGTTTCGTTGACATCTCACATGCCCTCTAATATAATAGATTCAAACAGAAAATTGTGTCGAACTTGGGCATCTGCGCCCTGTCTTTCCCATTTCTTAGTCAGTTCTTAGTCAACCATTTCATTCCTTTCGTCTGTTATCTCGGAATAAATTTCGAAGCACCGCAAAAAATTTTGTCACCCCCTTTTATGGATGGTTTCTGCCGCCCCATCGGGCAGAAAGGAGCGCCCATGTACGCAGTCCTCAAGAGCTTCGGCCTCAAGGGCCTCAACGGCTTTCCCGTGGAAGTCGAGGCCGACATCTCGGGCGGGATGCCCGCCCTCTCCATCGTCGGCCTGCCGGACTCCGCCGTCCGGGAGAGCGGCGACCGCGTCCACGCAGCCCTGAAAAATCTGGGCTTCAAGTGGCCTGACCGCCGCATCACCATCAACCTCGCTCCCGCCGACGTCCGCAAGACCGGCCCGGTGTATGACCTGCCCCTGCTGCTGGCGGTGCTGGCCGCTTCCGGGCAGCTGGAGCCGCCGCCGAAGGACACGGCCTTTCTGGGGGAGCTGGCACTGGACGGCAGTCTCCGCCCGGTGTCCGGCGTCCTGCCCATGGCGCTGGAAGCTGCTGCCGGCGGTGTGCGGGCGCTCTATGTCCCTGCCGAGAACGCTGCCGAAGCCGCTGAGGCCTGCGGCAGCGAAATGCAGGTATATCCTGCCGCAACGGCCCGTCAGGTCGTAGATGCACTGCGGGGCATCCAGCCCATCCTGCCTACGATGCCTGTCCCCTTCAACCCTGCCGATGCGTGGAACCACGTTCCCGATTTCGCTGACGTCTGCGGCCAGCCGCTGGCCCGCCGGGCGATGGTCATCGCGGCTGCGGGCGGACACAACGTCCTGCTCGTCGGTGCGCCCGGCACCGGCAAATCCATGCTGGCCCGCCGCCTGCCCGGCATCCTGCCGCCCCTGACCCGGGAAGAAGCTGTGGAGACGACGAAAATTTACTCCATCGCCGGGCAGATGCCCGCAGGCCGGGGTCTCGTGACGGCACGGCCTTTCCGCAGCCCCCACCACTCGGCCAGTTCGGCTGCGCTGGCGGGCGGCGGGGCGCAGTTCCGCCCCGGCGAGTGCAGTCTGGCCAACTGCGGCGTCCTCTTCCTCGACGAACTGCCCGAGTTCTCCCGCGAGAGCCTCGAAGTGCTGCGCCAGCCCCTCGAGGACGGCTGCATCACGGTCAGCCGGGCCGCCGGAAGCGCCACTTATCCCAGCCGCTTCCAGCTCGTCGCCGCCATGAACCCCTGCAAATGCGGCTACTACGGCCACCCTACCCGGGCCTGCACCTGTTCGCCCAGCGCGGTGCGGCAGTACCGCAGCCGGGTGTCCGGCCCGCTGCTGGACCGCATCGACCTCTGCGTCGAGATGGACCCGGTGGCCTTCGATGAACTGCATGGCGCTGCCCCTTCCGAGAGCAGCGCCGAGCTGCGGAAACAGGTCCTTGCTGCCCGGGCCATCCAGGCCCAACGGTACGCTGCTCCCGGCTACGAGGATGTGCGCTGCAACGCCCAGCTCACCGCCGGGCAGGTGCGGCGCATCTGCCGGATGACCCCCGCCGCTGAGCAGCTCCTGCGGGCCTCCTACGAGACGCTGGGCCTTTCGGCCCGCGCCCACGACCGCATCCTCCGGGTGGCCCGCACCATTGCCGACCTCTCCGGCAAGCGCCTCCTCGACGAGGATTCACTGCTCGAGGCTCTGCAATACCGTGCGCAGGAAAAGGTCGATCTGACGTTCTGATACAGACAAAAATCCCCCGGCTGGACCGGGGGATTTTTTGCGTTATAAAACTTTTAGAATCTTCTCCACGCATCGGGCAGGAAGAGCACCAGCATCGGGAAAATTTCCAGACGACCGGCCAGCATATCGAAGATGAGTACCAGCTTTGCAAAGTTGGAGTAGGCCCCGAAGTTCATCATGGGGCCCACCTGATTGAGGCCGGGGCCGATGTTGTTCAGGGTGGCGGCGATGGAGGTGAAGTTCGTCACCATGTCAAAGCCGTCCAGACTGACAAGCATGAAACTCGCCGCAAAGATGAAGATGTAGGCCGCCAGAAAGACGTTGGTGGTGCGGATGGTCTCATGATTGACCAGCTTGCCGTCCATCCGGACGGGGGCCACCACCTGCGGGTGGAGGGCCTGCTTCAGCTCCTTGCCCAGCGTCTTGCCCAGCAGGAGGAAGCGGCTGACTTTGATGCCGCCGCCGGTGCTGCCCGCACAGGCGCCCACGAACATCAGCAGCACCAGCACCTCTTTTGCCAGCGTGGGCCAGAGGTCGAAATCACAGCTGGAAAAGCCGGTGGTGGTAATGATGGAGCCGACCTGGAAGGCCGCATGGCGCAGCGCCTCGCCGAAGGTGCCATAGAGGCTGCGGATGTTCACCGTAATGACGGCCACCGCCGCCAGAATGATGGCAAAATAGGCGCGGACTTCCTCGCTGGACGCTGCGCGGCGGAACCGGCGCAGCAGCAGCAGGAAATACGCGTTGAAGTTGACGCCGAAGAGGATCATAAAGATGGTCACGACCCACTGGATGTAGGGCGAGAAGCTGGCAAAGCTGTCGTTCTTGAAGCCGAAGCCACCAGTACCCGCCGTGCCAAAGGCCGTGAGCAGAGAGTCGAACACATTCATTCCGCCCGCCAGCAGGAAGCAGAACTCCACCACCGTGAGCGCGAAATAGATGCCGTACAGGATCTTGGCCGTAGACTGCACCTTCGGCACCAGCTTGTCCACCTGCGGGCCGGGGCTTTCCGCCTTCATCAGGTTGACGTGGGAGCCGCCGGTCAGGGGCAGCAGGGAGAGCAGGAACACCAGAACGCCCATGCCGCCGATCCAATGGGTGAAGCTGCGCCAGAACAGGATGCCGTTGGGCAGGCCCTCCACACCGGGCAGGATGCTGGCACCGGTAGTGGTAAAGCCCGAAACGGTCTCAAACATGGCGTCCACGGGATTCGGGATGCAGCCGGTGAGGACGAACGGCACTGCACCCATGATACTGATGGTGATCCAGCTCAGGGCGGTGGCCGCAAAGCCCTCCCGCATATAGAACACCTTGCTGCGGGGCTTGATGGTCTGCAGGGCAAAGCCCAACGCCCCACTGATGGCCGCCGTCAGCAGGAACACGCCCATGACGGCCCACTCGGCGTAGAGGAGGCTCGTCACCGCCGGGAGCAGCAGCAGTGTGCCCTCTATCATCAGGATGTAGCCCAGCAGACGAAAGACGATCGCATAATTCATACGTCCTGCCCCCCGTTACTCTTCCACGATGTCCCGCAGGTCGTGCAGGCCGTGTTCCAGCGTGACGACGATGACGTTGTCGCCCACCTGGATCTGGTCGCCGCCGCGGGGGATGAGGATATGGTCGCCGCGGGTGATACAGCAGAGCAGCAGATTCTTTTTCAGATGCAGCTGGCTCAGCGGAACGCCGGTGGCCCGGCTCTCCTCATGGACCGTGAATTCCAGCGCTTCCACGCGGTCGTCGAGGATGCGGTAAAGGGTCTTGATGTTGTTGCCGGCCTCGTTCTGCAGGGCGCGGACGTACTGCACGATGTAATCGCAGGTCATGTACTTGGGGTAGACGATACTGCCCAAATCGAGCCCGGCCAGAATATCGTCGAACTCGAGGCGGTTGATCTTCGTGACCAGCTTGCCCTTGGAGTGCTTTTTCGCAAACAGGGTCAGCAGCACGTTTTCTTCGTCGATGTTGGTCAGAGCCACGAAGGCTTCGGTGGATTCCAGACCTTCCGAGAGCAGGAAGTCGCGGTTGGAGCCGTCCTCGTTCAGTATCTGTGCCTCAGGCAGGGACTCGGCCAGAACATTGCAGCGGGCCGGATCCCGCTCGACGATGCGGACGCGGACGTGATTTTCCAGCAGCTCCTGGCTCAGGTAATAGGCGATGGCGCCGCCGCCCACGATAAGGGCGTTGCGCACCGGCCGCACCGGCAGATTGATACGCTGGAAGAACTCGTGGGCCTTCTCCTGCGTGGCGAGGAAGGTGACCTGATCGCCGTTCTGCAGCACAAAGTTACCGTTGGGGATGATGACCCCGCCGTCACGCTCCACCGCGCAGACCAGAATGTCGCTCTTGAGGCGGGTGGGGATCTCGTGGATAGCCACGCCGTCCAGCCCCTGCCGCTCGGTCAGCGCAAACTTGATGAGCCGCACGCGTCCGCCCGCGAAGGTATCGATCTTGCTTGCGCCCGGGAAGCGCAGCAGATGGGAGATTTCCTTGGCCGCTGCCATTTCGGGGTTGATGATGGCCGAGATGCCGATCTGCTTCTTGATAAAGTCCAGCTCATGGCTGTAAGACGGGTTGCGCACGCGGGCGATGGCGTGGCAGTGGCCCGCCTTTTTGGCGAACATGCAGCACAGCAGGTTCAGCTCGTCCGAGCCGGTGACTGCGATGAACACGTCCGCTTCCTCCACGCCCGCCTCGGACAGGGTGGTGATGGACGAGCCGTTGCCGAAAATGCTCATCACATCGTAGGACTCCCCGATATGCTCCACACGGGCCTTGTTCGTATCGATAACGGTCACGTTGTGACCCTCTTCACTGAGCTGCCGCGCCAGCGCTGTGCCGACCTTGCCGCCGCCCACCAAAACGATCTTCATAGAATAACCCTTTCTCTTCTCCTGCGCCGTCTGGGCGCTATTGAGTAGATTATACCACATCTCAGGCAAAACATCTACAAAATCAGCCCTTCTGTCGGCTTTATCCACTACAAAGCGCAGTTTTGGCGGAAAAACGGCCCCGGAACACACAGATCCCGGGGCCGTTCTCAGCGATTCAGGTATTTCAGTACCGCTCCACGCCGTCCTTGGTGACGAGGGCATAGACCAGCGGGGCTTCCTCGGGCTTTTCGGGGCCGTAGACGAGGCCGCTGCGGTACTCGGCGGCGGCAGCGTCGAACTTATCCGCCGCGCCGTAGAAGGTGGCGAGGCTCTCGCCCTTGTGGACGTAGTCGCCGCGCTTCTTGTGGAGGGTGATGCCCGCGGCGAAGTCCAGCGGGTCGCCCTTCTTCTGACGGCCTGCGCCCAGCAGAACGCTGGCAGAGCCGATCTTCTCGGCGTCGTTGGCGACGATGTAGCCGTCCTCTTCGGCCAGCAGCTCATAGCTGGCGGCGGGCTTCTCGAAGAGGCTGTAGTCGTCCAGAACGCGGGTGTCTCCGCCCTGAGCCGCGAACATCTCCTTGCACTTTGCAAAGGCAGAGCCGTCTGCGATGACTGCTTCGGCCATGGCGCGGCACTCGGCGGGAGACCCCTGATCGGCCAGTACCAGCATATTCGCAGCCAGCTGCAGGCAGACCTCGGTCAGGTCGGCGGGGCCGTGGCCCTTGAGCACGTCCATGCTCTCCATGACCTCAAGGCTGTTGCCGATGTTGTGGCCCAGCGGGGTGTCCATGTCGGTGATCATAGCAGCGACGCGGCGGCCATGATGGGTGCCGATGGAGACCATCAGCTTGGCCAGTTCGATGCTCTGGTCCACGGTCTTCATGAACGCACCGGTGCCGGTGGTGACGTCCAGCAGGATAGCGTCCGAGCCGGAGGCCAGCTTCTTGGACATGATGCTGGACGCGATGAGGGGGATGCAGCTGACGGTCGCGGTGACGTCGCGGAGGGCGTACATCTTCTTATCTGCCACGGCGATGCCCTCGCTCTGGCCAATGACCGACAGGCCGATCTTATTCACCTGTGCAAAGAACTCCTCCTGCGAGAGGGCGGTCTTTGTGCCGGGGACGCTCTCCATCTTGTCGATGGTGCCGCCGGTGTGGCCGAGACCGCGGCCGCTCATCTTGGCGATTTTGACGCCGCAGGCCGCGACGATGGGCGCGATGACCAGCGTGGTCTTGTCGCCCACGCCGCCGGTGGAGTGCTTGTCCACCTTGATGCCCGGGATGGGCGAAAGGTCCACCATGACGCCGCTGTGGGCCATGACATCGGTCAGCTCGGCAGTCTCCTCGTCGGTCATGCCGCGCAGATAAACTGCCATCATCCAGGCCGCCATCTGGTAATCGGCCACCTCGCCGCTGACGAAGCCGTTGACGATGGCTTCCAGCTCCTCGCGGCTGTGGGTGCCGCCGTCCCGCTTCTTGGCGATCAAATCGTAAATGCGCATAAGGTCACGCTCCTAAATAATATTCTCCGCCGACGGCCCGGGCCGCGCTGCCCCGCCTCCGGCAATAGTATGACATTGTAATTCAAGTATAGCAAATTTCCCCGCAAAAGCAAGCGCCGTTTTGTGGAATCTGTTGAAAAAGAAGCAAAAAGGGCGCAGCCGCCCGGAAAAGCAGCTGCGCCCGGAAAATACGCTCGAATCAGCGGGAACCCTTGTCGTAGGGGATGCCCTCGGCCTTGGGGGCCATGCTGTTCTTGGAGGTGAAGGCCAGAATGACCATGGATGCCACGAAGGGCATCATGTTGTAGATGTTGCTAGACCAGTGGAGCTGTGCGAGGAAGGTGGAGTCGGCGATGTTGGCCAGACTCTTGAACACGGCAAAGAACATGGCTGCGCCGCAGATGTTGAAGGGCTTCCACTGACCGAAGATCATAACGGCCATAGCAAGGAAGCCTGCACCGGCCACGCCGACCTCGAAGTTCCAGGTCTGGACGGGAGGCACGATATAGGCCAGACCGCCGATCGCACCCAGAGCGCCCGAGATGACGACACCGGCATAACGCATCTTGTAGACGTTGATGCCCACAGAGTCCGCAGCCTGAGGATGCTCGCCGCAGGCGCGCAGACGCAGGCCGAAGCGGGTCTTGTACAGCACGATGTAGCTGATGATGAGCAGTGCGATGCCCAGCGGGACAAAGATGCTCAGCTCCAGGCCGCCGATGCTGAACAGGAAGGGCTTGTTGGAGTAGTTCAGCTTGGCGCTGCCGCTGTCGCTGAAGTTCTTGGAGATGACCACAGCCACCGCCGTCGCCAGCAGGTTCAGGGCCGTGCCGCCGATGGTCTGGTCCGCTTTCAGGTTGATGGACGCGAAGGCCAGCAGCAGGCTGTAGACCATGCCGGCGATAGCCGCCACCAGCACAGCGATGAGCACGGTGGCGAAAGCCGGCAGGCTCGCGGGCAGCATGGTGAGGGTGAGGACACCCGCCACACCGCCGATGACCATGATGCCTTCCAGTGCGATGTTGATGATGCCGGAGTGCTCACTGAACATACCGCCCAGAGCGACCAGCATCAGCACGATGCCATACAGCAGAGTATACTTGATGAGAAGCAGCATATCACTTGCCCTCCTTCTTGGTTTCGGTCTTAGCAGGGGCAGGCTCTGCATTCACGTTGGTCTTGTCCGCATTCTTGAACAGCATGGAGTGGATCTTGCCACGGAACAGCATGGAGAATGCGCACAGGTAGATGATGATACCGCTGATCAGGTCGGAGATCTCGGTGGGGTAATACTTGGTGGACAGGAAAGAGCCGCCGACCGAGATGTGGGAGATGAAGATCGCGGAGAAGATGGTGCCGATGGGGTTGGAGCTTGCCAGCAGGGCCACAGAGATGCCGTTGAAGCCCATGGCCGGCAGGCTGGTGGAGTTCAGCGGGTTCCACTGAGAGACATTGGACAGGTAGTAGAGGCCGGCGCCGAAGCCTGCCAGAGCGCCTGCAATGGCCATGGAGAGGATGATGTTCTTCTTCTCGTTGATGCCGGCGTAGCGGGCGGCGCTCTTGTTCAGGCCGACGGCCTTCAGCTCATAGCCAAAGGTGGTCTTGTTCAGGATGACCCAGATCAGAATGGCGACTGCCGCAGCGAGGAAGATCGCAATGGTGGTGCTGTTGGTCTGGAACATCTTGTTCAGGCCGAAGTCCGGGATGATGGACTGGGCGAACTCAGCGTTCTTGCTCAGGTTCAGGGTACGGGTGTTGCGCACGTCGTACATGGGGCCGGTGCCGTTCTGGTAGATAAGCTCATTGACCAGATACAAACCGATCCAGTTGAACATGATAGAGGTGATGACCTCGTTGATGTTGAAGTAAGCCTTGAAGAAGCCGGGGATAGCGCCCCAGATGCCGCCGAGGATGGTGGCGACGATCAGGCAGACATACCAGGGCATCTTGAGCATGATGGCACAGTAGAGTGCGCCGTAAGCGCCCAGCGTGTACTGACCGGCAGCACCGATGTTGAACAGGCCGGTCTTGAAGGCGAAGGCCACGGACAGACCGGTCATGATGAGGGGTGCTGCGTTGGCCAGCTCCTTGCCGACGCCGTAGGGGGCGTCATGGAAGCCGCCCTTAATGATGCGGACAAAGCCGTCGCCCCATGCGTGGGCCGGGTTGATGGCCAGCAGCACGAGGAAGCCCACAGCCATGCCGATGACGATGCACAGCAGCGCGGCCAGCACACTGGTGATGGAGCTGTTGAGGTTGCTGTGGGAAAGTTTTTTCTTGTTCATTTATTTGCTCTCCTTTCCCTGCTTGCGTGCGCCGGCCATGTAGAGGCCCAGCTCCTGCACAGTGGTGGTCTTGGGGTCGAACTCGCCCACGATCTCGCCCTCGTACATGACGAGGATGCGGTCGGACAGGTTCATGACCTCATCCAGCTCGAGGCTGACCAGCAGGACAGCTTTGCCCTTGTCGCGCTGGGCGACGATCTGGCGGTGGATGTATTCGATCGCGCCGACATCCAGGCCGCGGGTGGGCTGAACAGCCACCAGCAGCTTGGGGTCTTTGTCGATCTCGCGGGCGATGATGGCCTTCTGCTGGTTGCCGCCGGACATGCTGCGCACGATGGTGGAGCTGCCCTGACCGCTGCGGACGTCGTACTGAGCGATCAGCTTATCGGAGTACTCACGGACTTTATCGGACTGGATGAAGCCGCCCTTCTGGAACTCGGGCTGCCAGTAGCGCTGGAGCACCATGTTGTTCTCGAGGCTGTAATCCAGCACCAGACCGTGCTTGTGGCGGTCTTCGGGGATGTGGCTCATGCCGTCCTTCGAGCGCTGACGGATGCTCTCGCGGGTGATGTCCTTGCCGTCCAGCGTGATCTTGCCGCCCGACAGTTTTTCGAGGCCGGTGAGGCCATAGACGAGCTCGGTCTGGCCGTTGCCCTCGATGCCCGCCAGACAGACGATCTCGCCTGCGTGGACCTGGAAGGTGACGTCCTTGACGGAGTCCTTCTTGCGCTGGTCGTTGTGGATGGTGACACCCTCCACGTCCAGCACGACATCGCCCGGGTGAGCGGGCTTTTTATCGACCTGAAGCTGGACGTCACGGCCGACCATCATGCGGGAAAGCTCTTCCTTGGTGGTGTCCTTGATGTCCACGGTACCCATATACTTGCCCTTGCGCAGGACGGTGCAGCGGTCGGCGACCGCCATGATCTCGTTGAGCTTGTGGGTGATAAAGAGGATGGACTTGCCCTCCTTCTTGAATCCGCGCATGATTTCCATCAGCTCGTCGATCTCCTGCGGGGTCAGCACAGCGGTGGGCTCGTCGAAGATGAGGATCTCATTGTCGCGGTAGAGCATCTTCAAGATCTCCACGCGCTGCTGCATACCCACCGAAATATCACTGATGAGCGCATCGGGGTCAACACGCAGGCCGTACTTCTCGCTCAGGGCCACGACCTTCTTGCGAGCCTCGGCCTTCTGCAAAAAGCCCAGCTTGTTGGGCTCCACGCCCAGAATGATGTTGTCCAGCACGCTGAAGCACTCCACCAGCTTGAAGTGCTGGTGGACCATACCGATGCCCAGTGCGTTTGCATCGTTGGGGTTGCGGATGGCGACCTCCTTGCCGTTTTTGAGGATCTTACCCTCCTCCGGCTGATACAGACCGAACAGCACGCTCATCAGGGTGCTTTTGCCTGCGCCGTTTTCGCCCAGCAGGGCATGGACCTCGCCCTTTCGCAGCTGCAGGGTAATGTCGTCGTTTGCCTTGATGCCCGGGAACTCCTTGGTGATATGGAGCATCTCGATCACAAAATCCTCTGCCAATCTGCTCACTCTCCTTTCGTGTCCAAACGACACTTATACTATTCTAATGCCCATTATACCGTATTTTTGCTGTTTTGCACACTTCTTTTTGAAAATTTAGTGTTTTGCCATATCATAAGTATCACTTTTGTGCATTTTGACGAACATTCCTTCCTCGTCTTGAAAAAGCATACAAAAAAGGCGGGACGCCCTTTGCAGAGCGTCCCGCCCGGGAAAACCTTGATTACTGGATGTAGTTGACGGTGGTGAACTCGCTGACGGTGGGCTTGGTGCTGTCGTCAGAGTTGTTGTCCACAGTGATCTCGCCGCTCTTGATCTTCTCCTTCAGAGCCTCGTACTCGTCGGTGGTGAAGGTCTCGAAGTTCCAGCTGTCAGCATCGGTGGGCAGGCCGATGTAGTCGCCGTCCTCCAGACCGAAGTTGCCGTTGGAAGCAGCGATGTCGCTCCAATCGCCTGCCTCGATGTCGGACAGAGCGGTGTTGACAGCCTCGGTCAGGCCCTTCATTGCAGAGGTGATGAAGGGGTTGTAAGCAAAGGAGCCATCTGCCACGCCGTTGACACCGATGTAGTTCTGGTCAACGTCAACGCCGATGACATAGCCGTTGCTCTTCAGAGCAGCCTCAACAGCGGAGGTGTAGATGCCGCCGCCGCAGGCGAAGACGACCTGCGTGCCGTTGGAGTACCAGCCCTCCATACGGGAGGTGATGTTAGCATCGCCGTAGAACTGGCCGCCGTAGAAGTAGTTGATATCGATGTTGGTGCCCAGCTCCTGAGCAGCAGCGTCAGCGCCCTGCACATAGCCGTAGCCGTAACGGATGACAGCGGGGACAGCCATGCCGCCGAGGAAGCCCAGCTTGGTCTTGCCGTCCTTAACGATGGCGTAGCCAGCCAGATAACCTGCCTGCTCCTCCTTGAAGGTGATGCAGTAGCAGTTTGCGGGGATGGCGTCGGTGCCGATGTCGCCCTGGGTGACGTCGACGGCGATGAACTTGACATCGGGGTACTGGTCAGCAGCCCATGCCAGGGAAGCGCCGTACAGGTAGCCGACGCAGACGATGACGTCAGCGCCGTCGTTGACAGCCTGACGGATCATGGTCTCGCGGTCCTCATCGGAAGCGTCAGCCTCGGGGATGTAGTACTGGCAGTTATCGCCCATGTAGCCGGAAACAGCAGTCCAGCAGGCCTGGTTGAAGCTCTCATCGTCGATGGTGCCGGTGTCGCAGGTCAGAGCGACCTTCACGATCTTCTCGCCGCCCTCAGCGGTGGAAGCGGCTGCGCTGGTGGAGGCAGCTGCAGAGGAAGCAGTGGAAGAGGAAGAACCGCCGCAGGCAGTCAGAGCAGCGGCAGCAGCAGCGGCGCCAGCCACTGCCAGGAAGTTACGACGAGAAATCATCATAATGAAAACTCTCCTTTTATTTTAATATAATCGCGTTTTGTTGACGAAATGTGCGCACTTGCACATTTACTGGCTCAAGTATAGCGGGAAGAAGGGACAGATGCAAGCCTTTTCCGATTACAAAACATTTACAATTATTTTATCAAAATTGTATAAAAACCATACTTATCCCGGAAAATCCGCTCCACCCGGCCTTTTTCGCGCAGCTGCGTTCAATCTTCCACAGCCTTGTTGCCTGCCACGTTGGAGGGGCCGAAGCCGAAGGGCAGCAGCTCGTCCATGCTGCGCTCGATGAAATCGTCCGGGCTTTTTGCCATAATGACATTCAGCTCCGGGCCGCCGAACTCGAACAGCGCCTGACGGCAGACGCCGCAGGGCGAGGTGACCTGCTTGTTGACTTCGCCCCGGCGCGCACCCACCACGGCGATGTCGGTGAACCTGGTCACGCCCTCGGCCACAGCCTTGAACAGGGCCGTCCGCTCGGCGCAGCTGGTGGGGGTAAAGGCGGCGTTCTCCACATTGCAGCCGGTGAAGATGCGGCCATCCTCGGCGCGCAGGGCAGCGCCCACCATAAAGTCGCTGTAAGGCGCGTAAGCCCTCTCCCTGGCCGCAAGGGCCATTCGGATGAGCTCCTGCTTTTCTTCCAGAGTCAGTTTTGTCATAGTCGGTTCTCCTTTTTGCAATTTGTAGATATAGCGTTCTTCGTCCTGTGGGCCGAAGCTGTTTTTGTTGATCCAAGTATAAATCATTCTTTTAAGGAGTGCAAGCAAAGCCGCCGCCTCTGCGTCGAAAAAGAGGGCCGCTGCAACCACAGCGGCCCTCTTTGATCCAAAAAGCTCTTAGTACTCCGCGCCCAGTGCGACCTTCATCATATCGGTGAAGCTCTTCTGGCGCTGCTCTGCGGTGGTGATCTCCGGGGAGACAAAGCTGTCGGAGATGGTCAGCAGGCAGGCAGCGTTCTTGCCCAAAGCCTCGGCGTTGGCGAACAGAGCAAAGCTCTCCATCTCCACGCAGAGGCAGCCGCGCTCGTCGCGCAGCAGCTCCCAGTAGGTGGGCTTTGCATCGGAAGGCTGACGGTAGAAAACGTCGGAGGAGTGGATGTTGCCCTCGATGAGCTTGATGCCCTGCTTCTTGGCAGAGGCGCGCAGCTTGTCATTCAGCTCCTCGCTGGGGAAGGTGATGTCGTGGTCGTTTCCGCTCTGGACGCGGGCATAGTTGGACTCACTGACCGCACCGGTAGCCAGCACGGTGTCGAACAGCTTGGCGTCGGCAGTGTAGCTGCCGGCGGAGCCGATGCGGATGATGTTGTCCACATCGTAGAACTTGAACAGCTCGTAGGAATAGATGCCGATGGAGGGCATACCCATGCCGCTGCCCATCACGCTGATGGGACGGCCCTCGTAGGTGCCGGTAAAGCCCAGCATCCCGCGGACATCCGTCACCTGACGGACATCCTTCAGGAAGGTGTCAGCAATGAACTTTGCGCGCAGGGGGTCGCCCGGCATCAGGACAGTCTTTGCGAAATCGCCCTTTTCGGCGCTGATGTGAGGAGTAGCCATAATAATTATCTCCTTTTTATAAAATTATTTCTTCCCCGGGAATACGTTCTGCGGGGGAATGTACGAACCCTTGAGACGTATCTCAAAGTGGCAGTGGTTGCCGGTGGAACGGCCCGTGCTGCCCAGATAGCCGATGAGCTGGCCCTGCTTGACGGTCTGGCCCGCGCTGACGGTCAGGGACAGGCAGTGCGCATACACGGTGCTGTAGCCGCCGCCGTGGTTGATGATGACCGAGTAGCCGTAGCCCGTACCTGCACCGGCCTTGTTGTAACCCGCCTTGGTGACGGTGCCGCCTGCGGAGGCGTAGATGGGCGTACCGGCCGGGGCGCAGATGTCCACGCCCCTGTGGCGTCCGCCGTACCAGCGCGAGCAGTAGCGGTAGTTCGGCACAGGCCAGATGAACTGGCCGCTGCCGGTGATGTACTTGGTGCTGGAAGTCACCTTCTTGGTGCCTTCGACCACCTTCTTGTTCACCGGCTCCTTGACGACCTCGGTGGAAAGCACGCTCTGGTCCACAAGGATATTGTTGGTGTCGTAGACGTTCTGGAGAGTCACACGGCGCAGACCGTTCTCGCCCTCCTGGAGCACCTTGGTGGTTCCCTTCGTATATTCGTTGGATCTTGTCGTCTCCGTGGAGAATGCGATCTCTTCCTCACGGGTCTCGATGCGGGTGATGCGCACCTCAAGGCCAGCCTCTTCTTTGGTGATGACGAGGTGGTCGCCCTCAAGGATGCTGGACGTCTCGCTCAGCGGCTCACCCTTGAACGCCGGGTTGAGGGCGCACAGCTCACGGAAGGTCAGGTCATTGTTATGTGCAATGGACCAGAGGGTGTCGCCCGCCTTGACGGTGTAGACCTTCTGAGCCTGTTTCACGCCCACCAGCTCCTGCCGGACGGTCTCAAAATCCTGCAAGCCTTCCTTGAAGTAGAGGCCGTCTTCCAGCGTGACCTGCTTGTTGAAGCCCACGCTCACATTGGGGTCGTCCCCTTCTTCCTCGTAGGGGTCGAGCATGGCGGCGAGGTAATCCCGCAGCGCTTTGCCGTCGCTGCACACCGCCGTCAACTCGCCGTCCAGATAAAGAGCCGTGCCTTCGCTGATCTGGTCGCCGGCGCTCTGGATGATGGCGTTTGCCATCTCGTTTTCGTCCATCATGTGGTGGGCAATGGCGAGGGTGTAGCTCGGCTCGATGGTCCACTCGGTCTTGTCGGTGCCGGCGTAGCTGATACGCTCCATCACGTCCTCACGGGCCGTGTTGAAGACGTCCTCATTCGCCACATAGCCCACGGTTTCGCCGTTGACCCGGACGGCCAGTGCATAAGGCTGGTGGATGACATATTGGAACACTGCTGCGCCCAGCGCCAGTGCGCAGATGGGCAGGGCATACATCGCCATGCGGGGCAGCAGACTGAGGTTGCGGCGGACGCCGTTTTTGAAGTAGTGGACGCTGGCCTCAAATGCTGCACCGAAGCCCTGCTCCCTGCGGATGCGGTGGGCATGGATGAGAAGGGACACGATGCCCTTTGCAAACAGCACGATGGGGCCAAACAGGTCTTTGGCCACCTGTGCCGCGCCGGGGAACGCCGTCTCCGCCAGAGCCTTTGCAAAGCGGCGGATGCCTCCAGCAGCCCAGAGAGCGGCGTACTTGACGGCACGTCCCACCCGCACGGCAGCATACTCCGCGCCAAAGCCCAGTGCGTAGAGCACTGCGCCAACGCGCAATACCAGCTTCGACGAGCGCAGCTTCCGGGAGGCATTGTCCAGCCGGTGTCTGCGGCGGCGATACCGCCGGTGGCGGCGCAGCAGATGGACGCACTGGAGCTGCGCCCAAAGCGAGCGCAGCTTTGCGCGGAAGCCGGTGTGCCGCGGCGCACCGGCTGGCTCGTCCTGCCGCGTTTCAGTTGTTTTATCTTCCAGCAAAAAGGATGCTCCTTCCTGTATCTTCAGGAGATTCTGATTTGTCTCTTTTCTCTGTTATCGACACGCTGCCGCATCAGGACAGCTTTTTTGACAAGAATAACTCTATTTATTATACACCCTGCCGGCGCCGAAACAAGCATTGACACAAAATTTGGGCTTAGCTTTCACTTACTTTTCACGAAATACACAAATTTAGACAAAAAGCTTTGTCATATCCTCCGGCAGCGGGCTTTCCACCGTCACCGGCCTCAGGGTCGTCTCGTCCACCGGCACTTCGATGCGGATGCCGTCCGGCATCCGCTCGCAGCGCGGCACCCAGAACGTCTGTTTTGCGCAGTGGAGCGCCTGCCGCCCGATGCGCGCCCGGCTCCCGCCGTAGAGGTCATCTCCGGCCAGCGGGTGGCCGATGGATGCAAAATGTACCCGTATCTGGTGGGTCCGGCCCGTCACCGGGACGCAGGCCGCAAGGCTCAGGCCGTTTTCGGCTTTCAATATGGTATATTCCGTCCGGCTGGGTTTGCCGTCGGGGGTGACGCACCGCCCGATGATGCTCTCCCCCTGCCGCCCGATGGGGGCGTCGATGACGCCCGGCCCGAGGGGAAGTTCTCCTTCTGCAACGGCGTAGTAGAGCTTCTCCACCCGCTGAGCCAGCAGCGGGGCGGCGTAGCCATTCTGAGCCGCCAGCACGAGGCCGCTGGTGTCCTTGTCGATGCGGTTCACCGGGCGGAAAACGGGGCTTCTGCCCTGACGCAGCGCCCAGGCGGCATAGCCGTTCGCCAGCGTATCCAGCGGGTAATTCAGGGTAGGATGCACCGCGAGATGGGGCGGCTTTTCCACCACGAGGGCAAAAGCATCCTCGTAGACCACATCCACCGGGATGTCGTCCTGCGGCGCAACGCTCTCCCCCTCCGGCGGCAGTTCAAAGGAGATGACCTGCCCGGCCTCCACCCGGCGGTTGGCCAGGATGGGGGCGCCGTCGGCAAAAAAGCCGCTGCCCCGGAATTTCACGGCCCGGGACAGGTCGGTGGAGACACTGCACCTGCGCAGAAAACCGCGCAGCAGCATCCCGTCCGCCTCGGGCGGGACTTTGAAATAAAGCTTCATCTTCCCACCTCCAGCGCGGGCAACATATAAGATAAGTATAGCAAAATTCTCTTTCTCTTGCAAATCTTGTTTTTTTATGGTATCATGAGGAGCGGAAAACGAGTGGAACATACGGCGGCGGGGCGGCTTTGACCGCTCTGAGGAAAGTCCGGGCCTCACAGAGCACGGTAACTGCTAACGGCAGCCGAGGGTGACCTCAGGGAAAGTGCAACAGAAAGGAAACCGCCGCAGCAATGCGGTAAGGATGAAAGGGCGAGGTAAGAGCTCACCAGCGCATGGGTGACTATGCGGCTTTGTAAACCCTACCGGAAGCAACGCCTATATGGGACGTACAGCGCTGCTCGCGTGTCCCGAAGGCGGCACGAACCTGTCAGCAATGGCAGGTCTAGACAGATCGTCGTTTAATACAGAACCCGGCTTACGGTCTATCTCGTTTTCCATCTTTTGTTTCAGCGCTGTCTGCGGTGTGCAGGCAGCGTTTTTTCGTTTCTTTAACCACACTGTCACTTTTCGTTTGGGCCGGTTTGTGGTATACTGAACAAAACCCCACAGAGCATGCCTCCGCCGGGGCCTTAATTCAACAGACAGGATGTGAAATCCTCCGATGAAAGATGGTTTTTTGAAAGCAGCTGCCCTCTCGCCCTCGCTGCGGGTGGCCGACTGCAATTATAACGCTTCCCAAATCGTATCTCAGTTACAAGACGCTGCGGCCCGCGGTGTCAGGCTGGCGGTGTTCCCCGAGTTCTGTCTCACCGGCTACACCTGCGGCGATCTGTTCTTGCAGCGCACGTTGCAGCAGGGCGCGCTGGACGCTCTGCAGACCGTGCTGGACGCCAGCCGGGAGCTGGACGTCGTGGCCCTCGTGGGCCTGCCGCTGCTGGTGCGGGGCAAGCTGTACAACTGCGCCGCCGTCCTCTGCGGCGGGCGTCTGCTGGGCCTTGTCCCCAAGACCTACCTGCCCAACTACGGCGAGTTCTACGAAAAGCGCCAGTTCACCCCGGGCAGCACTGAGGTGGAGACGGTAACAGTCTGCGGGCAGGAGGTACCTTTCGGTACATCCCTGCTCTTCCGCTGCCGCCAGATGCCCAGCTTCGTTCTGGGCGTGGAGATCTGCGAAGACCTGTGGAGCGCTCTGCCCCCCTCCACCTTCCACGCGCTGGCCGGTGCCACTGTCATTGCGAACCTTTCGGCCAGCGATGAGACGGTCGGCAAGGCCGAGTACCGCCGGGCGCTGGTGTCGAACCAGTCCGCCCGCCTGCTCTGCGGCTACCTGTACGCTTCTGCCGGCCACGGCGAGAGCACCCAGGACATGGTCTTCGCCGGCCACGACCTCATCGCCGAGAACGGCACCCTCCTCGCCGAGACGTCTCCCTTCGAGGGCGGCTGGGCTGAGACGGAGCTGGACTGCCAGCGGATGGAGTCGGAGCGGGCGCGCAACACCAGCTTCGAGCCCAGCGCTGAGGGGTATCTGACCGTCGATTTCGACCTTGCCCTCACCGAGACCAAGCTCTCCCGCTGGGTAGACCCCACGCCCTTCATCCCCCACGACGAGCGCCGCCGGGCCGAGCGCTGTGAGCTGATCTTGAAAATGCAGGCCGACGGCCTCGCCAAGCGCCTCGAGCACGCCCACGCCAAGACGGCGGTCATCGGCATCTCGGGCGGTCTGGACAGCTGCCTCGCTCTGCTGGTGGCCGTCCGTGCCATGAAGCAGCTGGGCCGCCCCACCAGCGATGTGCTGGCCGTGACCATGCCCTGCTTCGGCACCACCCACCGCACCCGCAGCAATGCGGAGATCTTATGCGACGAGCTGGCCGTCAGCTTTACCGAGATCGACATCGCCAACACCGTCCACAGCCACTTCAGGGACATCGGTCAGGACGAGAGCGTGCTGGACGTCACCTTCGAGAACGGACAGGCTCGTGTGCGCACCCTCGAGCTGATGGACACCGCCAATCGCACCGGCGGCCTCGTCGTCGGCACCGGCGACCTCTCCGAGCTGGCGCTGGGCTGGGCCACCTACAACGGCGACCACATGAGCATGTACGGCGTCAACGCCGGTGTCCCCAAGACGCTGGTGCGCCACCTCGTCCAGTATGAGGCCGACATTGCCGCCTCCGCCGAGCTGCGCCGGGTGCTGCTGGACATCCTCGACACCCCCGTCTCCCCGGAGCTGCTGCCTGCCAAGGACGGCGAGATCTCTCAGAAGACGGAAGACCTCGTGGGTCCCTATGAGCTGCACGACTTCTACCTTTACTATGTTCTCCGCTTCGGCTTCGGCCCGTCGAAGATATTCCGGCTGGCGAAAGCGGCCTTCGCAGGCCGGGCCGAGTACCCGGACGAAGTGCTTTACAAGTGGCTGCGCAACTTCTACTGGCGGTTCTTCGCCCAGCAGTTCAAGCGCAGCTGCCTGCCCGACGGCCCCAAGGTGGGCAGCGTCACCCTCTCGCCCCGGGGCGACTGGCGGATGCCCAGCGACGCAGCCGCCGCGCTCTGGCTGGCCGAGCTGGAGCAGATCCCGCTCAAAGGATAATTTTCTATGAAACAACACAAAAAACTGCTGATGGATCTGGTCTTTGCTGCCGTCATTCTGGCCGCAGCCGCCGTGCTGCTGCTGGTGCGGAAAGCAAACCAGACCGGTGCGCCGCTCTGCGCAGAGCTCATCTATGGCGACAGCAACACCAAGCTCACCTTTCCTCTCGAAAAAGACGCCGATTACGATGTGGACACCGGCTACCTCACCGTCCACATCAAGATCCAAGACGGCGCGGCCCGCTTTGTGGACTCGCCCTGCCCTGACCATATCTGCGAGTCCTTCGGCTGGCTCAGCGAGGAAGACCAGACGGCCACCTGCCTGCCCGCCCGGGCTGTGCTGAGCATCATCCCCACCACATGACGGCATACACATCCAAAGGAGTGAACGCCTATGTTTGACGAAAACGAGCATATCCATCCCCAGAATAACGACGAAGGCCCCCGGCACATCCACCGGGGCATCAAGCGCAGCGAACCCGACGAAGTGGAGGTAGACAGCGCCGATTTCTTCTCGCCGGAGCCTCCCCGCCCCAAAGCGCCGCCGAAACCGGCACCGACGCCTCCGTCTGAGCCGCCCCGCAGACAGTGGGAGCCGCTGCACCCCAGCGAGCCCGCTCCCGCTGACGACAAACTTCCGAAAGGAGGAATGGTCTTGCTGGTACTGCAGGCCATCCTGAGCCTTGCCGCGCTGGTGCAGCTCTGGCGCACCCAGATGCTGCCGGTGCTCTACCTCGTTATCATCACCGCGCTTCTGGTGCTGCTCTGGCTGCTGGTGCGCAAGTGCCTCGCCTCCCGCAGCGGTGCCGTCGTGGCCCGGGTGCTGTCCGTCCTGCTCTGCGCCGCGCTGGCCGTGGGCTGTGTCTGGGCGCAGCAGGGTCTGACCGCACTGGACAGCATGACTTCCGGCCTGCTCACCGGCGCAGAGGCGAATAAGATCACGAAAGAGCCCTTCGTCGTCTACCTCAGCGGTGTGGACAACCGCGGCGAGCTGACCGAAAAGGCCCGCAGCGACGTGAACATCCTCGCCGTGGTCAACCCCACCACCAAGCAGGCGGCCCTCATCAACACCCCCCGCGACTACTATGTTGACCTCGCAGGCACCGACAGCAAGGACAAGCTGACCCACGCCGGCCTCTACGGCGTCGAGACCAGCATGGCCACGCTGGGCAACCTCTACGGCGTGGATGTGGAGCACTACCTCCGCATCAACTTTGCGGGCTTCATCAACATCATCGACGCCATCGGCGGCGTGGACGTCTACTCCGACCAGGCCTTCACCTCGGTGGGCAGCCCCGGCTACTACGACCCCACCACCTTCGCCGAGGGCTGGAACCATCTGGACGGCAAGTCCGCTCTGGCTTTTGCCCGTGAGCGCCACGCCTTCAAGACCGGCGACATCCAGCGCGGCATCAACCAGATGAAAGTCATCGACGCGGTGGCCAACAAGCTCAAGTCCCCCGCCCTGCTCATGGGCTTCTCCAAGCTGATGGACGCCGCCGCCGACTGCTTCGTCACCAGCCTCTCGCAGGAACAGATCTCTGCGCTGGTCCGGATGCAGCTGGGCGACCTTGCCAACTGGGACATCCAGAGCTACACCGTCACCGGCTCGGGCGCGAAGAGCACCAAGTGCTACTCCGCCAAGGGCCAGAGCCTCTACGTCATGAAGCCGGATGAGAACTCGGTCAACGAAGCCAAGGCCCTTGTCGCCGCGGTTCTGGGCGGCGAGGACAAGCTCACCAGCACCAGCCAGACCCCCGAGAAGACTGATGTCTTCACGCCGACCGCCGACCCCAACGCCGGTGCATCCATCCCGGAGGAATCTCCCGACAGCGTGATCGCAGAAGAGCCCGCCGGGAGCGAAGCCCCGGCGGAAGAGGCCCCCGCTGACAGCCAGCCCGCCGAGGGTGACGCCTCCGGTGAGCCCAGCGCTTCCACCGAGGTCCCTGCAGACGGCAGCGAAGAAGCCCCGGCAGACTCCACCGAGTCGCCGTCCTTCAGTATGCCGACCCAGGAGCAGGTGGAGCAGGCGGCTTCCTCCCTGCATCAGGCCGCTTCCACCGTGCTGGACGCCCTGTTCGGCTCCGGCAGCGGCGACGCTTCCAGCGCTGAAAATGATGCAGCGTAAATAGAATTGCAAAAGAAAAAGGACTGCTCACGCAGTCCTTTTTCTTTTGCCTGTTTAAGCTAAAATGTCGCCCAGCACGCTCTGGCCGTCCAGCGTGGAAGCATCCACACCCAGATAGTCGCAGATGGTCTGTGCGATGGTGCCGAAGCAGAGCTTGGTGCCGAGGTCAACGCCCGGTTTGACGCCCTTGCCGCAGATGAGATACGGCACATACTCGCGGGTATGGTCGGTGGTCTTGGTGTAGGAGGGGTCACAGCCGTGGTCAGCCGTGACCATCAGGATGTCGCCCTCCCGCATCCCGGGGATGAAGTCGGCAACGAACTTGTCGAACTCGGTGGCGGCGGCGGCGTAGCCTGCCACATCGCGGCGGTGGCCGTAGAGCATATCGAAATCGACGAGGTTCACGAAGGCCAGACCCTCGAAGTCGCGGGTCTGCAAAGCCTTGGTGAAGGCGATGCCGTTGGTGTTGCCGGTGGTCTTGATCTTCTCCGTCACGCCCTCGCCGTCGAAGATGTCGAAAATTTTGCCGACCGCGATGACGTCCCTGCCGGCGTCCTTCAGCAGGTCCAACATGGTCTTGCGGGGCGGCTTGAGGCTCAGGTCGTGGCGGTTGGTGGTGCGGTAGAAGGTGTCGGCGGTGTGGCCGAGGAAGGGGCGGGCGATGACGCGGCCCACGCCGTACTCGCCCTTCAGCATCTCGCGGGCGATCTCGCAGTAGCGGTACAGCTCATGCACCGGCACCAGCTCCTCGTTGGCGGCGACCTGGAACACGCTGTCGGCGCTGGTGTAGACGATGAGGGCGTTCTCCTTCATGGCCTGCTCGCCGTAGTCCTTCAGCACCTGTGTGCCGGAGTAGGGCTTGTTGCAGAGGACTTTGTGGCCGGTCTTTTCCTCGAACTCGTGGATGAGGCTGTCCGGGAAGCCGTCCGGGAAGGTGGGCAGCGGCTTGGGGCTGACGACACCGGCGATCTCCCAGTGGCCGATGGTGGTATCCTTGCCCATGCTCTGCTCCTGCAGGCGGGCGAAGGAGCCGATGGGGGCGGCATCCTTCTCGCCGACGGTCACACCGTCGATGTTGAACAGGCCGAGCTTTTTCAGGTTGGGGCAGTTGAAATTGGGATGGTTGGCGATGGCGCCGAGGGTGTTGGTCCCCTCATCGCCAAAGGCGGCGGCATCCGGCTCTGCGCCGATGCCGAAGCTGTCCAGAACGATCAGAAAAACGCGCTTTTCCATTACGCTTTCACTCCGTTTCTATCATTTTGCGCTCACCTTCGTCCCTTCGGGGCAGAAGTGAGACTTTTGCTTAGCCCTATTATAGGCGATGGACGCACTTTTCGCAAGCTTTTTATCGCTCCGGCATCTATCACGAAAATTTAAGGTTTTCTTTGCCGAATTTTTTCTTGCTCTCTTGTACACAAGCGGTTATAATATAGAATGGTAGGGTTTTCAAACACACCTGACCGGGCCGATGTCCGGCCAGCGGCCGCAGGGCATATCTGGCACCTGTGCGCCCATCATAGAGGAAAAAAAGAGACTGTTAGAGGTATATTTATGAGAAAAACGAAGATCATCTGCACCCTTGGCCCTTCTACCGATAAGGACGGTGTCCTGCGCGAGCTGGTCGCCAACGGCATGAACGTGGCCCGCTTCAACTTTTCCCACGGCTCCTATGAGGAGCACAAGGGCCGTCTGGACATGCTGAAGGCTGTCCGCGCTGAGCTGAACAAGCCCGTTGCTGCCCTGCTGGACACCAAAGGCCCCGAGATCCGCCTGAAGGAGTTCAAAAACGGCGTTGAGATGCTGGAAGCCGGCCAGACCTTCACCCTGACCACCCGCGAGGTGGAGGGTACCAAGGAGATCTGCTCCATCACCTACAAGGACCTGCCCCAGGACGTCCACGAGGGCGGCACCATCATGCTGGACGACGGCCTCATCAAGCTGGCCATCAAGAGCGTCACGGACACCGACATCGTCTGCGAAGTGCTCAACAGCGGCAAGATCAAGACCAAGAAGGGCGTCAATGTCCCCGGCGTCCACCTGTCCATGCCCTACCTGAGCCAGCGCGACCGGGATGACATCATCTTCGGTGTCCAGCAGGGCTTCGACTTCATCGCTGCTTCCTTCGTGCGCACCGCACAGGACGTCTACGACATCCGCAACCTGCTGAACGAGTACGACTCCAAGATCCGCATCATCGCCAAGATCGAGAACCGCGAGGGCGTCAATAACATCGACAGCATCCTGTCCGCTGCCGACGCCGTCATGGTCGCCCGCGGCGACCTGGGCGTCGAGATCGACTTCACCGAGCTGCCCGGCATCCAGAAGAGCGTCATCGACCGCTCCTTCTCCTTCGGCAAGCCCATCGTCACTGCCACCCAGATGCTGGACAGCATGATCGTCAACCCCCGCCCCACCCGCGCCGAGATCTCCGACGTGGCAAACGCCATCTACGACGGCACTTCCGCTATCATGCTCTCCGGCGAGACCGCTGCGGGCGCATACCCTGTTGAGGCCCTCAAGACCATGTCCGCCATTGCAGAGCGCACCGAGAACGAGGTCCACTACCGCGACAACCGCCTGACCGATACCACCGGCCAGATCAGCGTCAGCGACGCGACCGCACACGCTGCCTGCCTGACCGCAAAGGACGTCAACGCCTCTGCCATCGTCACCGTGTCCGAGTCCGGCAACACTGCCCGCCTGCTGAGCAAGTACCGCCCCTCTCAGCCCATCATCGCCTGCGTCATGGACGAGCAGGTCCAGCGCCAGCTGTCCGTCTCCTGGGGCATCACCCCGCTCATGATGGACCTCGCCACCAGCACCGATGAGCTCATCGAGAAGTCCACCGCTCTGGCAAAGGAGCACGGCTATCTGCACGACGGTGAACTGGCTGTCGTGACCGCCGGCGTCCCCGTGGGCGTCTCCGGCACCACCAACATGATCAAGATCCACATGATCGGCAACTGTCTGGCTACCGGCGTCGGCGTCGGCCCCGAGGGCGCTGCTCTGGCCAACGCCACCGGCAAGGCCTGCGTCTGCCGCACCATCGAGGAGATCCGCGCAAAGTTCAAGCCCGGCATGGTCCTGGTCGTCCCCTCCACCTCCAACGAGATGCTGAGCTACGTCCGTGACGCCGCCGCTCTGGTGGTCGAGGAAGCCGGCCTGAACAGCCACGCCGCCATCGCCGGCAAGGCCCTGCTCAAGCCCACCATCGTGGGTGCCGTCGGCGCTACCGCCCACATCCGCGACGGTCTGATGGTCGCTGTGGACTGCGCACACGGCAGCGTCCAGCGCCTGCAGGCCTGATCCCGGGAGGCACAGCATGGAACGCATTGCAAGCTTCTGCGTAGACCACACCAGGCTCGACCGCGGCATCTACCTGAGCCGTCAGGACGGCGATGTTCTGACCTGGGACATCCGGATGAAGAAGCCGAACCAGGGCGATTATCTCTCCACCGGCGCGGCCCACACGCTGGAGCACCTCTTCGCCACCTACGCCCGCAACAGCCGGTATCAGGACGGCGTCATCTACGTCGGCCCCATGGGCTGCCGCACCGGCTTTTATCTGCTGACCCGGGGCCTGACCCCCGCCGAGGCGCTGAGCCTGACGGTGGAGTCCTTCCGCTTCATGGCTGTGTTCGAGGGCGATGTCCCCGGCGCAAGCGAGGTGGAGTGCGGCAACTACCGCGACATGGACCTGCCCGCCGCAAAGGCTGAGGCTGCCGCCATGCTGCCCCTGCTCGAGGCACTGACCGCCGACGAGCTGCACTACTAATCTATAATACACAAAGAGGCTGTTGCACTGCAACAGCCTCTTTTCATTTATACTTCCCCGATGACCGGGAGCAGGTCTTCGAGCTTATTGAAATAATTGACGATGGTGACCACATTGTTGACGATGGAGCTGCCCGCCGAGAAGATGCGCGCCACATAGTTCAGCACACGGCCAATGTCCTGAAACGTCTGCCATGCCGTGGTCTCGCCGCCGCAGAGCAGCACCATTTCGTCGTCCCCGATGGATGTATACTGGGCGGGCATCTGCATCTGATGATTCCTCATAGTATCCTTTCCTTTCCGCTGGTGAGAAGTTTTTTTGTTCCTCGTTCAGAGTCAGCGCCCTCGGGGCCTGTCCTCCATTCCATCCTACCAGATACGAAAGGCAAAGGATGTCAGAGTGTGGGAAGACAGCAAAAAACACAAGGGCCCGGGGTGTTTCCACTCCGGGCCCTTGTGCCATTTTTATTTCGAGGAATAGATAATATCGTTTTATCGCTGGGCTTGTGTCAGCTTATGTGCAATTAGCCCTGAGCATCAGCAGCAACAGCCTTGCAGGTGACAACGACCATGACGTAATCGGTGTCGCCAACCTTGAAGTCCTTCATGCTCAGCTCGAACTTATTGCCAGCCTTGAGCTCATTGCCGCTCATGGTGCCGACCTTGACATCGCTGCTGTTGATAGCCTTAGTGGTGTCGATTTTACCGTTCGTGCCAATCAGCGCCTTAGCGATGTTCCGAGCCTTAACAGTCTTATTCACATCCTTGGTCGCAAAGTAGGCAATCCAGATATAGGAGTCGCCGAGTTTGTTATTCTTGGTCAGCTCAGTCTTGACGTCAGCCTTCAGAGTGGTCTCAACCTTCAGAGCGCCGCTATTGTCCTTAGCAACCTTGGCTGCCTTGTTTGCCAGATCGTCATCGATTGCCTTGACGGTAGCCTTGTCGTTAGCGGCCTTCAGCATACCCTCCAGCTCGTCAGCGACCCGACGAGAAGAGATGCTTGCGCAGCCAGTCAGCATGGACACTGCCATAACACCAGCGAGGACGACGGCCAGAAGTTTCTTTGCCATTTTCATGATTTTTGCCTCCATAAATAAAGATAAATTATACAGGCAGGCTAGCATTTTTCGACTGTCGGCCTGTGGGCCAATTATACCCCCCCCCCCTACGAGTCTGTCAATAGATTTTTCTCACTTTCGTCACATTTACAAAATACAGTCCCATCAACCGTGCATTTTCCACAAAATAACAGGATTCGAGGGGCTGAAAGCAAAAAATACAGCCCCGGGGCCGCTTTTGGGGGCGGCAGCCCGGGGCTGCAGGTGCAGTATTTTTTTCAGTCTCCCGCCGGGGGCAGGGGGCTTTACTGGTACAGGGGGAAAGCCTTGGTCAGGGCCAGCACACGGGCGGAGATGTCGTCCTTCTTCTCGTCGTAGTGCCAGATGCAGTCGGCGATGCAGTCCGCAATGACCTTCATCTCGGCTTCGCCCATGCCGCGGGTGGTGACAGCCGGAGTACCCAGACGGACACCGGAAGTCACGAAGGGGCTGCGGGTCTCGCCGGGGACGGTGTTCTTGTTGGCGGTGATGTGGACGCTGTCGAGGCGGGCTTCCAGCTCCTTGCCGGTGCATTCCTCGTCCCGCAGGTCGAGGAGCATCAGGTGGTTGTCGGTGCCGCCGGACACCAGCTTGACACCGCGGGCCTGCAGTTCAGCGGCCATGGCCTGTGCGTTCTCCACGATCTTGCGGGCGTAGTCCTTGAACTCGGGCTTGAGTGCCTCGCCAAAGCAGACAGCCTTGGCCGCGATGACGTGCTCCAGCGGGCCGCCCTGGGTGCCGGGGAAGACAGCGGAGTTGATGCGCTTGGCCAGCACGGCATTGTTGGTCAGGATGAGGCCGCCGCGGGGGCCGCGCAGGGTCTTGTGGGTGGTGGTGGTCACGACGTCGGCGTAAGGCACCGGACTCTGGTGCATCCCGCCGGCCACGAGGCCCGCGATGTGGGCCATATCCACCATCAGGAAGGCCCCGTAGCCGTGGGCGATCTCAGCCAGCTTCTCGAAGTCGATGGCACGGGGGTAGGCCGAAGCGCCTGCCACGATCATCCTGGGACGGACCTTTTTGACCTGCTTTTCCAGCTCGGCATAGTCGATGCGGCCATCTTCGCCGACGCCGTAGGAGACGAAGTGATAGTTCTTGCCGGACATATTCACCGGAGAGCCGTGGGTCAGATGACCGCCCTGAGACAGGTCCATGCCCATGACGGTATCGCCCAGATCGAGCAGGGCGAAGTAGACGGCCAGATTGGCCTGTGCGCCGGAGTGGGGCTGGACGTTGGCGTACTTTGCGCCGAACAGCTTGCAGGCGCGCTGGATGGCGATGTTCTCCACCTCATCCACATAGGCACAGCCGCCGTAGTAGCGCTTGCCGGGCAGGCCCTCGGCGTACTTGTTGGTGAGGATGCTGCCCATGGCGGCCATGACGGCGGGCGAGACGATGTTCTCGCTGGCGATGAGCTCGATATTTTCCCGCTGGCGGGTCAGCTCACGGTCCATGGCCGCAGCCAGCTCCGGGTCGGCCTTTTCCACGAGGCCGATGGTATCCATCATATCGTTGTACATACGATTTACCCCTCTCTCTGATGCAAAAAATCAGTTCACGCGGGCGTCCGCTCATTCCGGCCCCGCCTGTTTCCATGATACCAGACATCGCGGATTTCTTCAACAGTATTTCGCACAAACCGATACGGTTTGATTCGTTTCTTTTCGGTTGGATGAAGATATTTCACCCATCCTGCCAAAGCCTTGCTTTTTCTGCGCCCAGCGCTTATTATTATAACAAAAATCCGTCCCGGTTTTTGTGCAGATTTGCCCACCGGGTGCAGAAAGGAGCCCATTGCCATGACCATCACGGAGCAAAAAGCCGCACAGCGCAAAGCGGGCATTGCGGCCCGCCGGGCGTTGTCGGACACCGAGCGCACCCGTTCCAACGCCGCTCTCTGCGCCCGCATCATGGCTCTGGACTGCTTCAAAAAGGCAGAAAACATCCTGCTCTACGCGGCCTTCGGCGGTGAAGCCGACCTCTCGGCGCTGGCTGTGGAAGCGGCCTGGCAGGGCAAAACGCTGGCCTACCCCGTCTGCGGCGAGGGCTTTTCGCTGACAGCCGCCGTACCGGGGCCGGACGGCTGGGAAGTGGGTGCCTACGGCATCCGCACGCCCATTTTGAGCCGGTCGGAGATTTTACGGCCAGACCAGCTCGACCTCGTGCTGGTCCCCTGTACGGCTTTTGACACCGCCTGCCGCCGGGTGGGGATGGGGAAAGGCTATTATGACCGCTACCTCCCCCGCTGCACCCGGGCTGTGAAACTGGGCGTGGCCTTTGAGGCCCAGCGGTTGGACGCGGCGGCAGTGGACGCCCATGACGAAAAACTGGACGGATTCGTGACAGAGGGAGGACTTTACTTTGGATTTGACACAACTGAGCTGTGAGGACTTTCTGAGCCGGCTTGCCAGCAAAGCCCCCGCCCCGGGCGGCGGCGGCGCGGCGGCCCTCGTGGGCGCGGCAGGCGTCGCGCTGGGCAATATGGTGGGGAATCTCACCGCCGGCAAAAAGAAATATGCCGCCGTGGAAGAAGAAATTCAGGCGCTGAATGCCCGTGCGGAAGCCCTGCGCAAACGGCTGGAAGCCCTCGTGCAGGCGGACGCCGACGCATTCACGCCTCTGGCGGCGGCCTACGGCCTGCCCAGAGAGACGCCCGAACAGCAGGCCCGCAAGGCCGCTGTGCTGGCCGAGGCGCTGGACGGGGCCTGCGCCGTGCCGCTGGACATCATGGACGCCTGCTGTGAGGGCATCCGCCTTGCGGCCGATTACGCCGAAAAGGGCAGTGTGCTGGCTGTCTCAGACGCAGGCTGTGCGGCGCTGTTCTGCAAGGCCGCACTTCAGGCGTCGGCGCTGAATGTCGCCATCAACACAAAGCTCATGACGGACCGCGCCCATGCCGCCGCGCTGGACGAAAAATCGGCCCGGATGCTGGCGGAATATCTGCCGCTGGCCGACGAAGTCTACCAGTCCGTGGCAAGCCGCCTGCGGGCCTGATGCAGAGAAAGGGAACGTATATGTCTACCATTTTGAAGGGTGCGCCCGTCGTGGCCGCCATGAACGAAGCAAATGCCGCCCGTTGCGCCGCACTGCGGGAAAAGGGCGTTGTCCCCACGCTGGCCGTCGTCCGGGTGGGCGAACGCCCCGATGACCTCTCCTACGAGAAAGGCGTCATGGCCCGCTGTGCAAAAGTGGGCGTCGAGGTGAAGCAGTTCCTTCTGCCCGCCGACGCTTCGCAGGAAGAGCTGCTGCGCGTCATTGCCGGCATCAACGCAGACGCTGCCATCCACGGCTGTCTGCTCTTCCGCCCCCTGCCCAAACAGTTTGATGACAGGACCATCCGCGCCGCACTCTCGCCCGAAAAGGACATTGACGGCATCACCGACGGCTCGCTGGCCGGTGTCTTCACCAACACTGCCGTCGGCTACCCGCCCTGCACGGCGCAGGCCTGTCTTGAGATCCTGAAATTCTACAACATTCCCCTCTCCGGCAGGCGGGCCGTCGTCGTGGGACGCAGCCTCGTGGTGGGCAAGCCCGCAGCCATGATGCTGGACCGGGAAAACGCCACCGTCACCCTCTGCAACTCCCGCACCCAAAATCTGCCGGAAGTCTGCCGCGAGGCCGATGTTGTGGTGGTGGCCATGGGCAGGATGGGCTTTATCGGCGCAGAGCATCTGCGGGCCGGTCAGGTCGTCGTGGATGTGGGCATCCACGTCAACGAGGAAGGCAAACTCTGCGGTGACGTCCGCTTTGGCGAGGCAGAGCCTGTGGTGGAGGCCATCACTCCCGTCCCCGGCGGCGTCGGCACCGTGACGACTTCCGTGCTCGTGAGCCATGTGGTGGAGGCGGCAGCGAAAGCTGCATCATAATAACCTCTCCGTCACGCCTGCGGCGTGCCACTGCCCGGGTTGCGGCTCCCAGCGTCTGCTTCGGCCCTTGGTGCGGGCCTCGCATCCTGCTGGCCGCGGCCCCAACAGCTCCTCCCTGTTTCCGCCGCTGGCGGCGGTCGTCGTTGTTGCTCCCAAGGGGAGAGGCTTTGGCATATTGAAAAGCTTCTATTTTTATCTCTATACACCAAAAGCGCCCGGCGGATACCCGCCGGGCGCTTTTGGCATTGACAGAACAATGACAGGGGAATAATTGGGAATTGGGAAATTGGAATAGGTCTTAGTTTATGCGGCCTTTGCCGGGGCAAAGACCAGAGCCTTCTTGCGGCGGTTCTGCATTGCGCGCACCACACAGCTCAGGGTGAAGTTGATGATGAAGTAGATGACGCAGGCCGTGCCGAACAGCACCATGACGTCGGAGACATTCACCGTGCCGAGACCGTTGTAAGTACCGGCGGCGCTCAGCAGCTGGCGGATGCGGGCCATCAGCTCGATGGTGGCCACGTTTGCCAGATAGGAGGAGTCCTTGATGGTGGTGATGACCTGGCTGAGCAGAGTCGGCACGATGTTGCGGTAGGCCTGCGGCAGGACGATGTAGATCAGCACCTCAGCGGTGTTGAAGCCCTGTGCATAGCCGGCCTCGAACTGGCCCTTGGACACGCCGTTCAGACCGCCGCGGACGATCTCGGCGATGACGGAGGAGTTGAAGAGGATGAGGGCCAGAGCGGCCTTGAACAGCAGCTTCATCTCCACGCTGGTCAGGCCGAACATCTTGCGGGCGAAGAAGCCCGGGCAGGGGCAGAACACCACACAGATGAAGATCCAGAGCAGGTAGGGCGTATTGCGGAACAGCTCGATGTAGGCGGCAGCAAACCAGCCGAGGATGCGGGCCGGACCCTTTTTGCAGTAGGTGCGGGCCAGCGCCAGCAGAGAGCCCACGATGAGGCCCATGATGACGCCCAGCACCGAGATGATGCAGGTGAAGGCCACGCCGCGCAGCAGGTAGAGCATGACGCCTTCTCTTGTCAGGATGGAAAGGCTTGCAGCAAGCGTCTTCATATCAGGCAGCCTCCTTCAGCTCTACTTTCTTGGCAGCGGTCTTGAGACTCGTGTTCACGCGGCCCTTGCGCTCCTTGAGGGAAGCCTCCCAGCGGGCTGCCAGCGTGGACAGCGGGAAGCAGACCACGAAGAAGATGAGGCCGCAGACGATATAAGCGGGGGCGTATGCGCCGCCGGTGGAAGCACCGGTGACGAAGCTGTAGGTCACGCTGATGAGGTCAGCGCCGCCCACGATGTAGAGGCAGGAGGTGTTCTTGAAGAGGTTGACCACCTGGTTGACCATCGGAGGGAGCATCACGGGGATGCTCTGGGGCAGGATGATGTAGCCCATCCGCTGCAGATAGTTGAAACCCTGCGCCTGTGCGGCCTCGAACTGGCCCTTCGGCACAGACTCGATGGCGGCGCGGACGACCTCGCCCATGTAAGCGCCGGTGTAAACGCCCAGTGCAATGATGCCGGTGCGGATGACGCCGAGGCTCACGCCTGCAAATGCCAGCGCATAATACAGGAAGCACAGCTGCAGCAGCAGCGGGGTGTTCTGGACGAACTCGACGTAAATGCGGGCGATGATGCGCAGCAGCTTACTGCCGCTGGTGGACATCAGGCCCAGCGCAGCGCCAATGATGAAGGCCAGCGCCAGTGCGCAGACGGCGGTCTGCAGCGTGTTGCCCAGACCCAGCAGAAAACTCTCACGATGCGTCCAGACGGTGGACCAGGACTCTAACGAAAACAAGCCAGACATGGCAAACTCCCCTTTCCCTGCACTCTCTTGGTTCTGAAAAGTCTGGGCTTAATCCAGACCGTTGTCTTTGATGAGCTGCTCGATGGTGCCATCTGCCAGCCAGCCCTTGACGAGGTCGTCGCACAGGGTGGAGAAGTCGCTGCCCTTCTTGGTGGCGACGCCATACTCCTGCGGGCTGAACTCAGCGTCAATGTAGCTGCGGCCCTCGGTCTTGTAGATGGCGAGGATGGACTTATCGACGCAGAAGCCCTGCACTTCGCCTGCGCTCAGTGCGGTGCTGATGGCGGGATAGTCGTCGTACTGACGGAAGGAGACGCCATCCTTCCAGGTGTCGGCGTTGAAGGTGTCGGCGTCGAAGTTTGCGCCGTCCAGCACGCCCTCGTCGATCATGGCCTTGACCAGAGCACGAGCGGAGGTGGAGCCGGAGGAGACGCCCACGACCTTGTCCTTCAGGTCAGCCAGACCCTTGATGCCGGTGGAGTCCTCCACCAGAACGGAAACGTAGTCGGTATAGTAGGGGGTGGAGAAGTCCCAGGTCTTCTTGCGCTCTTCGGTGATGGTGAAGGTAGCCAGAACGGCGTCGATGTCGCCGGAGTCCAGCAGCTCGCCGCGGGTGGCGGCGGTGACTGTGGTGAACTCAACGTCCACGCCGAGGTGCTCTGCGATCATCTCTGCGAGGCTGTCCTCGAGGCCCTTGTACTCGCCGGTGAGGGTATCCTGGAAGCTGAAGCCCTGAACTGCGTTCTTGACGCCTACCTTCAGGACACCGCGGTCCACGATGGCCTGGGTGTCAGCGCCCAGTGCTGCAGTGGAAGCGGCTGCGCTGCCGGCGGCAGAAGATGCCGTGGAGGCTACGGTGGAGCTTGCAGAGCCGCCGCAGGCGGTCAGGGCAGCAGCAGCGCCCACCAAACCAGTGACTTTCAGGAAATCACGACGCGAGATCTTTTTCATAATAAACCACTCCTCTTTGTTTTTTCGGCCCGAGCGGCTTTCCCTGTCCGCTCCGAAAACGGCCTGTTATCAACAACGGCGTCTCACCACAACTTGTGAGCCCCTGCCGTGTCAACCTTTGTTGTTCGTCCTCTCAGCGGACGATCTTGCTCAAGAACTGCCGGACGCGCTCGTTCTTGGGGTTGGTGAAGAAGTGCTCCGGCGTGCCTTCCTCAATGATCTGGCCGTCCGCCATAAAGACGATGCGGTCGGCCACGTTTCGTGCAAAGCCCATCTCGTGGGTGACGACCACCATCGTGATGTTCTTCTCGTGTGCCAGCTTTACCATGACATCCAGCACTTCCTGGATGGTCTCAGGGTCGAGGGCCGAAGTCGGCTCGTCGAACAGGATGATCTTGGTCTGTGCGCAGAGGGCGCGTGCAATGGCGATGCGCTGCTGCTGGCCGCCGGACAGCTGCGGAGGGTAGACATCCGCTTTGTCCCGGAGGCCGACGACCTCAAGATAATGATATGCCAGCTCTTCGGCCTCTGCCTTGGTCTTGTGATGGAGCTTCATGGGTGCCAGCGTCAGGTTTTTGAGCACCGTCATGTGGGGGTAGAGGTTGAACTGCTGGAAGACCATGCTCATGTTGTCGCGGACGATCCTGGTCTTGTTCTTGTTGGTCAGCTCCTGACCGTCGATGTAGACGTGGCCGCTGGTCGGCTCTTCCAGAAAGTTCATACAGCGGACGGTGGTAGATTTGCCGCTGCCGGATGGTCCGATAATGACCAGCTTTTCGCCCTCGGCGACCTCGAGGTTCACGTCTTTGAGGACGTGCAGGTCTCCGAAGTACTTGTCAACGTGTTCGAGTTTGATCACTGTGATCCCCGCCTTTCCCTATCCTGTTCTGTCGTCCGTGCTCCAGCGCCGCGGACAGCGCATCCTGTGCGGCTTTCCCGAACCGCACACAAAAACGAAAAAACAAAAAAAGGCGCAAAGTGAATCCATTCACTTAAGCGCCTTTGCTTTCGTTGGTTAAAGTATAGTCTTTTTCCGCTCGACTTTCAATCCATAAAGTGCAACAAAAATCAGAGCGGGTCAATCTGCATTTTGGAAAGCTGCACAAACATCGTACTTAAAATCCGTAAATCAGCGGGTCATCAGCAGGAGCAGCGCCGATGCGACGGCCTGCAGGATGAGCCAGCGGGCCACCACCTGCTCGTCGCTCCAGCCCATGCGCTTGCGCACATGGTCGTGCAGCGGGGTGAGGGTGTTCTTGAGGATGCTGATGTGGAGGAAGCGCTTGAAGCTGATCTTCAGGATGCCGAGGCTGCCGTCCACGATGAACACCAGCGCCGCCAGCAGGAAGGCGAACGGGTGGCCGCACTTGAGGGCCAGGATGGCGAGGAAGAAGCCCATGGCGCGGCTGCCGGCGTCGCCCATCAGGAGGCTGGAGGGCTTTGCGTTGGACCACAGGTAGGCCAGCAGTGCGCCGATAAAGACGATGGCAGCGGTGGAGTAGTCCCCCAGCTCCTCGCCGTAAGCCAGCAGGAAGGTGCCGATGCTCACCACCGCGAGGCTGGCGGACAGGCCGTCCACGCCGTCGGTGCAGTTGACCACGTTGATGCTGGCCCAGATGAGGATGACGATGAGCAGCAGGTAGAGCGGATAGGCAATGGTGAAAGTAGTGCTCAGGAAGTTGACGCTCGTGCCGTTGAAGTTCAGGTAGGTAACACCTGCCACCACGGCGATGACGAAGTCGATGAGGCCCTTCTTGTACTCGTTCCACGCCGTCTCAGAGGCGTCGTCAAAGTAGCCCGACAGCATGGAGGCGATGAGCAGAACGGTATAAATAAGGTACTCTACCTTAAAAGGCACCACCGCCAGCGTCACCAGCGCGATGCAGAGCACGAAGATGAGTCCGGAACCCCGGGCCTTGCCCTTGGAGAGCTCGCCGTTGACGGCGAAGGCACGGCCATGGTCGTGGGGGAGCCTGTCGTGGAAGACCGAGTCCATCAGGGCGGTCAGGGCAAACGCCAGCAGGAACGCCAGCGCGTCCACGGTCTGCTGGCCGGTAGCTGAAATAAGCTGCAGCATATTTTGAACCTCTTTCAATGATATTCTTCTTACTCCGAGAGTGTATCACGCCAGAGCCAAAAAATCAATCGCCCGGTTTGACAATTTTCCTCCCCGTGCCTATAATAGTAAGACAGCTTATCAACACAGAAAACAGGAGACAACATGACACTTTCTTTGGAGCAGCTCTCGGCCCGGATGCGGCAGGGCGAGGACGTCCCGCTGTCCGACACGGCCCGCATCGCGCTGGCGCTGAGCATCCCTTCCATTCTGGAGCAGCTGGTGGTCACGGCGATGGAGTACATCGACGCCGCCATGGTGGGCCACATCGGCGCAGAGGCCACCGCCGCCATCGGCATCGTCAGCTCGAGCACCTGGCTGCTCCACGGCATCCTTGTGGGACTGTACACCGCGTTTTCGATCCAAATCGCCCAGTACCTCGGGGCTGACCGCCGGCAGGACGCCCGGGGCGTGCTGCGGCAGTCCATGCTCTTCAACCTCATCCTGGGTCTGGGCGCTGCGGCTTTCGGCGTCGGCATCAGCCGCTTCCTGCCCGGGTGGCTGGGGGCGGACATCTCGCTCCAGGCCAATTCCAGCGCCTACTTCGCCATCTGGTCGGCGGCCCTCCCCTTCACGATGGCCATGGGAATGTACACAGCCATGCTCCGTGCCACCGGCGACGCCCTGACGCCCAGCCTGATCAGCTTGCTGGTCTGTGCGCTGGACGTGGTATTCAACTTCTTCCTCATCAATCCCACCCGGCAGATCCTGCTCTTCGGCCAGAGCGTCACAGTCTGGGGTGCCGGCCTCGAAGTCCCGGGTGCGGCACTTGGCACAGCGCTTTCCACGACCATCGGCGGTCTGCTGGCGCTGGGCGTCCTGCTGCTGCGGGACGGCCCGCTTTGCATCCGAAAGCCCGGCAGCTGGCGCATCACCTCCGCCTGCCTGCGCAACCTCTGGCGGGTGGGTACACCGCTGGCCGCTGAGCGTGCGGCCCTCTCGTCGGCGCAGGTGCTGCTCGTCCGTATCGTCTCGGGCCTCGGCACGGTGGCCATCGCGGCCAACAGCCTCGGCGTCAGCGCCGAGGGCCTCTGCTACATGGCAGGCTACGGCATTCAGGACGCCTCCATCGCCCTCATCGGGCAGGCCGTCGGCGCACACCGCCGGGACATGGCGAAGCGGTTCGCCTGGCTCTGCACCATGATGGGCATAGGCATCATGGCGCTGTCCGGCGTGGGGCTCTGGCTCTTCGCCCCGGCCCTTATGGGCATCTTCACGGCAGATGCCGCCGTCATCGCGCTGGGTGCGCAGGTCCTCCGCATCGAGGCTTTTGCAGAGCCGATGTTCGGAGCCAGCATCGTAGCAAGCGGCGCGATGCAGGGCGCAGGCGACAGCACAGGCTGCTTCCTGCTGAACCTGTTCAGCATGTGGGGCGTCCGGCTCACCCTCGCCTTCCTGCTGGCTCCCCGGCTGGGCCTCGTGGGCGTCTGGGCCGCCATGTGCATCGAGCTCTGCATCCGGGGCGCGCTGTTCCTCATTCGGCTTGCAAGGGGCAAGTGGCTCGATAAGGGAGCGTTACAATAAACAAAATGGGCATGTGCCGGCGGCACATGCCCATTTTGTTTATTCAAATTTACTTCCGGCCATGCAGGATGGGAGACAGGGGCTTATAGATGACCATGCAGAGCACGGCGTCCAGCAGGCCCTTGACCAGCGTGAAGGGCAGGTTGAAGATGACGAGGCACTTCATGAGGCTGTCGGCAGAGGGCAGGATGGCCTGATACATGCCGAGGATGGCCTCCAGCGGCATATGGTAGAACTCCACATAGGCCGGGTAGGTGATGAAGTAGTTGGAGGGCACACTGAAGACGGCCATTGCGGCGGCACCCGCTACCGCGCCGAGGATGGCGGTCTTGCGGCTCTTATGATGCTTGTAGATGAAGCCCGCCACGGCGGAGAAGACAGCGCCCAGCATAAAGTTGCACAGCTCGCCGACACAGGCAGTGCTGGTACCCTTGACGACGATGTGGAGCAGGTTCTTCATGAAGCTGATGACCACGCCGTACACCGGGCCGAGGGCGAACGCGCCCAGCAGGGCGGGCAGGTCGGAAAAGTCCATCTTGACGAAGGACGGGATGAGCATCGGGATGGGGAACTCGATGAACATCAGGATGAACGCCACTGCGCTGAGCATGGCGGCAACGGTCAGGTTGTGGGTCGTATCTTTTCTCATAATTTTCCTCCCGGGGCGGCTGCCCCATTCAAATAAAGACTGGAAAGCCCTTTTCTCGTTCGCTGGAACCGGGAAGACAAATGAAAACGCGCCCTGCCATAGCTTACACTATAACAGGGCGCGCACAAACAAATCAAATTGCCTGCCGTTTCTTGCATCCGGACTATACCGTTGGCCCCGGAGTCTCACCGGGTCAGCACTCTTTGGGAGTGGTCGCGGGCTGTACCGCCAGTGGGGAATCGCACCCCGCCCTGAAACGAACTTTCTTCGCAGAGTATAACGCGGCAGGTTTGTCTTGTCAAGCCCTTTTGCGCATTTTTTTAACAAGCCTCTCCCGATTTGCACCGCCGGCTGTAATATGATATACTGATTTTATTATTCGTCAGGAAGGTATCTGTTTCTATGCTTTTCACCATCAACGATCTCGGCTTTTCCATCGCCGGACTGCTGCTGGAAGGCTGGCTGGCCTTTGCAGCCCGGTGCGTCTGTGCGCTGGCCCTGCTGTTCATCGGCTGGGTCGTCAGCCGCTGGATGCAAAAAAGCCTCTTCCCCCGCCTGCTGAAACGCAGCTGGCACTTCGCCTTTACGCACCCCCTGCTGGAGAGCTTTGCCCGCCCGACGGCCCGCATCGCGTGGTACACCGGCATGTATCTGGCCCTGCGCAGCCTGCCCTGGGCCATCCCCGGCCTTGCGGCCCTGCTGCTCAAAGCCTATCGGATGATGCTGGTCTTCCTCATCGGTACCGGCTTCTACCACGCTTCCGGCATCGCGGCTCTGCTGCTGGCCTCCTCCAGCGAAGAAGTCCGCACCAACCGCACCCTGCTCACCCTGCTGGATAAAGTCTACAAAGTAGCCGTCGTGGTGCTCTGCGGCGCGACCATCGCACAGGAGAGCGGCCTGCCCGTGGGCAGCGTCGTGGCCAGTGCCGGTCTTATCGGCCTTACGATCTCTCTGGCCGCACAGGATATGGCCAAGAATTTCTTCAGCGGCGTGGTCATCCTGCTGGACAAGCCCTTCTCCATCGGTGACTGGATCACCGTCGGCGATGTGGAGGGCGAAGTGGTGGACATCAACTTCCGCTCCACGAAAGTCCGGGCCGTGGATAACTCCATCTACATCCTCACCAACAGCACCGTCAGCAGTGCCACCATCAACAACGCTACCCTCCGCAACAAGCGGCTCTACCGCTTCACGCTGGGCGTTACCTACGACACCACCCGACCCCAGCTGGAAAAGCTGATGGCCGACCTCGACGCCATGCTCAAGGCCAGCCCCGACACCTACGAGGACACCGCCTTTGTCCGGATGACCGGCTTCGGCGACTCGAGCATCAACCTGATGGTCTCTGCCTATCTGCGCACCGCCGACCTCGGCGTGTTTTTGCGGATGCAGAACGATCTGAACCTCAACATCATGGACGTGATGAAGGCCGACGGCGTGGATTTCGCATTCCCCTCCACGACAGTCTACCTCGCAAAAGAGAACTGACAGCAAAAAAGCCGATGCAGCTGCATCGGCTTTTTTGCTACAGCGCAATATCCAGCGCCATCATGAGGGCGAACCCCAGCACCACGCTGATGACGCCCGCCGGTTCGTCCTGCTCCACGGCTTCCGGTATCATCTCCTGAGCCGTCACGCAGACCATACACCCGGCGGCGGCGCTCATGAGCCACGGCAGAGCCGCGCTCACCCAGCCTGCGAGAGCCAGCGCCAGCAATGCTCCCAGCGGCTCCACGAGGCCCGACGCCGCACCGGCGCAGAAGGCTTTCCGCCGCCCCTGCCCGGCCTGCGCCAGCGGCAGGCTCACCGCCGCGCCTTCCGGGATATTCTGCAGGCCGATGCCCAGCGCAAGGGCCAGCGCCCCGCTGACGGCCTCCGGCTCACCCTGCAGAGCCAGCGCCGCCGCAAGTCCCACCACCATGCCCTCGGGCAGATTGTGGAGGGTCACGGCCAGCACCACCCGGCCCATCCGGCCATGCTCTTTTGACCCGGTGTGCATCAGCCGGCCGGCAGCCTCTTCCAGCCGTAGTAGACCCACAGCCCCAAGCACCAGCCCCGCCGCCGGGGCCAGCCAAACCGGCAGTATCCCGGCCTCCGCCCGCTCGATGGCGGGCAGCAGCAGGCTCCACACGCTGGCGGCCAGCATGATGCCTGCCGCCATGCCGCAGAGCATCCGCCGGGTGCGGGGCTCGTCGGCCCGACGCACCAGAAAGACGCCCGCCGCTCCCAGCGCCGTACAGAGCGCCGGCAGCAACAGGATGACCGCCGCAAACAGATAGATGTTCACATTGCATTCCCCCTTCCCACCGATGTATGCGAAGGGAGGGGGAAATGTGAAGAGAAAAAGCTCTCCTCATTCCGGCAGCTCATGCAGGGTAAATTCGTTTTTTGTTGTTTCCACCCTCAGCGCCCCCTTTTACCGCTTGACGTGGTAGACCTCGAGATAGACGCTCTTGCGCGTCTCATCCAGCGTTTCCTTCAAATCACGGCAGAAATCCTCATCGTCCAGCAGCGCCACCACCTCGGGCGCATAGCGGGTGCCTCTCTGGACGTAGAATTCGCCCAGCAGTGTATCCACCGGCTTTGCCATCGTGTAGCAGCGGCCGATATTAGAGGATGGCGTTGTTCTCCTTCATGTAGTCGAAGCACTTGATGGCGTTGGACTGGATGGTCTCCAGCAGCTCCTTCGCTTTCATATCCGGGGAGAATTTAGGATGGGAGAGGGTGCAGCCCGTCCGTTTCTGACGCACAAAAAGACTGCCGTGCATCGTCTTTCTGCACGGCAGTCTTGTCAAATCGGATCTTCAGTTGCGGTAGCAGCGGTCCTGGCCTACCAGCCAGTCCTCGCACAGGCGCTCGGCCTCTTCCCGGCTGCGGCTCACGCAGCGGAACAGCTGCCCTTTCAGCGAGCAGTAAGAATAGCGAACTTTCGGCACCCCATTTGCATCCCGGAATGATTCCCATCGTTCCTGTCCCGGCATCAAATAGCTTTGTTCCATAGCTTTCGCGCTTCCTTTCCGGCTGCTCCGGCAGCACAACGTGTTTATTTTATCACGTTTTGGCCGGGAGGGCTATTCGCTCTTTCCACAAAAAGCGCTCTGCATTTTATGGGAGAATGTGCATTGACAAACCGCGATTCAACAGCGTTTCTTTTTCTTCCAGACAAAATACCCGGCGTATAGGACGAATACCGCCAGCGCTGCCAGCGAGACTTTGCTGGCCAGGGAATAACCGTCAGCCTGATAGACGAAGTCGATGGTGTTCTCCCCCGCCGGAGCCAGAACGGCCATCAGCCCCTCGTCCACCCGGATGACCTCCGTCTCTTTGCCGTTGACGCAGGCCGTGAATCCATCGTCGTACGGTACGGAGAAGAAGACGAGGTCGTCTTTTTTCAGCGTGATCTCCGCATGGAAGCCGGAGTTGGTCATCCGGAAGGTGCTGCAGGCCGAGGCGCGGCGGTCGGCGCAGTCAGAGACGTAGGTGTCGTACCACAAATCGTCCAGCTTTGCTTCAGGCAGCTTCTCGAGGTACTTGCCGTAGGTTTCGGCGTCCTCTTCGCTGAGCACCAGCGCCCGCATCAGGAGGTTCGCGCGGGTATTTTTAACGGTCGTCTCGTAGGACTCCTCCGTAATATAGTAGTCGTAGGTAAAGCCCATGGGAACGTAGTTCTCGTTCTCGTAGAGCATGAAGCCGTCTTTGGTGTCGTAGTAGCTCCATCCGTCGTCCGCAGCAGCGAGGAAATCTTCCTGCTTTTCGGGCGTGGTGATGAGGTACTTGACGCTCAGCAGACCCCGCAGGGCGTAGTTGGAGATGTCCGGCTCACTGCGGACATCCCGCTTGACGCCCAGTGCCGGGTAGAAGCTGAGGATGCTGGGCGCGGCCGTGCTGCCGAAGTATTGCAGGCTGCTCTTGTCGAGCCAGAGGCCGAGGTTATCGTGGGTCTTGTAGGTATCCACGCGCCAGTCGCCCTCGGGCAGGTCCTCCTTGAGCTTGATGGCGGAGGTGTACTGCTCCACAAGGTCGCTGTCGGTGTGCCACTGGCCGAACTTGCCGATGCCGATGTGTACCATGCTGAACGCGCAGGCAAAGGCCAGCACCACTGCCGTCATCCGACGGGCAAAGGCCTGGCTCCCCCGCCAGCGGCGGCAGAGCAGGCGGTACAGGATAAGACCGCCGATGCCGAAGCTCAGGACGGCGGCATACTGGCCGGGGTTCTGCAGCACACCCAGCGACCATTCTTTGGTGTCGCCGTCCTGCACCGGCACCAGGGCAAACGCCAGCGTCGCAACCATCAGCCAGCCGATGCCGCGCACTGGGGCGTCCAGCTCGTCGGCAGAGATGTCGGGGCTTTCCAGCGCACTGGCCGTCATGGCGCAGAGGATGAGCACCGGCATATAGTACCACCGGGCGTAGTAGCTGGAATTGAGGGCGTAGAAGGCGCTGTTGAGCACCGGCACCAGCGCGAAGATGGCGCAGGTGGCGACGATGCGCTTTTTGCTGTCGCCCTTCCGGGCCCGCCAGTAGGCCATCGCGCCGGCCAGACTGCACAGGGGCAGATAGGCCGACATGCTTGTCCACTTGATGATGCCCTCCGACCAGATGGAGGTGATGTAGGGCGAATCGGGCGGTAAGATCCAGCTCAGCAGGATGGCCAGATACTGCTGCACCTTCGAGTAGGTCAGAAAGCCCCAGCCCGACGACAGGTCGATGGTGCGGGGGTTCTGCAAAATGCTGAGTACCGCCGGCCAGAGCAGGACGAAGCCCAGAGCCGCGCCCAGCAGGCTCTCAAAGGCCAGCCGGACGAAGAGGCGGACATTCATCGGGAAATCTTTCGTCGTCAGCTTGCAGATGAAGTAGATGACGAGGAAGAGGACCTGTCCGATGAAGAAGAAGTAGTTGTTGAGCAGATTGACGCCCACCCAGAACGCGAAGAGGCCGTAGTGCTCTTCCTGCTCGTAGAGCGTTTCGTCCAGCGCCCAGAGCATCCACGGAAAGAGGGCCACCACGTCGATAAAGTGGTTGAAGAAGACATTGTAGATGCTGAAACCCGAGAAGGCATACAGGCAGGCGCCCAGCACCGCGTGATCGGAGCGGCGGACATAGCGGCAGAGGTAGCGGTAAGCGCCGCCGCCCGCCACGGCAAATTTCAGCACCAGCAGCGGCACCATGAGGTAGGGCAGCCAGTTCTGGGGGAAGATGAGGGACAGCCAGAAGAAGGGCGAACCGTACAGGTAGAACGAGTAGGCGTTCATCGCGCCGCTGCCCAGGTCGGTGGCCCAGGAGAAGGTGCTGCGGGCCGCACCGGTCATGCCGTCCGGGTAGCCTGCCCCCTTGATGAAGCCGTTCATGTAGCGGTAGAAGCTGATCTGCTGGCTGTTGAAATCGCCTGCGTAGTGGAAAAATCCGCCGTCGATGATATAGAACGGCAGGAAGAATATCGCCGCCGTCAGCGCACAGAGCAGCATGGTGCGGAGCATCTGGTCCCGCCGCCCCGGCATATTGAGCAGCCGGGCATTTCCGGCCTGATTTTTTGAATCGTCCATTGTCTATCCTCTTTCCCCGCCCGGAGGGGCGGCACAGGCCCATCGCCTGCATCGTTCTCGCGTTCCAGTATAGCACGCGGCTGTGTGGAAAAAAAGAATTTTTGTGTTTTGCTTGACATTCGCCCGCCGGGCGGGTATAACCCTCTCAAAGACACTTCAAGGAGGCCGACATGAAGCTATACCCGTTCAGCGCCCTTCTGGCGCGGATGAAGTACATCACCCGGTGGAGTCTGATGCACTCCACCCGCCCGGAATCCCTCAGCGAGCACACCTGCGACACTGCCCTGCTGGCCCATACCCTCTGCCTCATCGCGCGGCGGTACACCGGCACGCCCTGCCGCCCCAAGACGGTGGCGGTGGCGGCGCTCTATCACGATGCACCAGAGATCATCACCGGCGATATGCCCACGCCGGTCAAGTACAGCAGCCCCGGCCTGCGGGATGCCTATAAGGCGCTGGAGGCCGAGAGCGTGGATTCCATGACCCGCCTGCTGCCGCCGGAGCTGGCCGAGGAGGTCAGCCCCTTCATCACCGGCAGCCTGCTGACCGCCGAGGAAAAGCGGCTCCTGAAAGCCGCTGACCGGCTCTCGGCCCTCGTCAAGTGCATGGAGGAGCAGCGCAGCGGCAACCACGAATTTGACGCCGCGCTTCGTCAGCAGCGGGAAGCACTGGAAGGGATACACTGCCCTGAGGCCGACTGGTTCATGGCGCACTGCCTTCCCTGCTTCACCCAGAACCTCGACGAGCTGACCCGCAGCGAATGATCACGGGAAGGGGACTTCCCGCACGTCGTCCGGGTCCAGCCCGGCCTTGCGCTGCTCTTCGAACACCGCCGCAATAAGCTCGTCAAGGTCTTCCAGACGGGACAGGGTGCAGCAGTAGCGGCGGAGGGCGGCAGCGCCCTTAAGGCCCTTCATATAGTGCATGGTCTGGGCGCGGGCCTGGGGCATGGCGGTGTATTCGCCCTTCTGCTCCACCATCTCTTCCACCTGACGGCGGAGGGCGTTCATCCGGGCCTGCAGATTCGGCTCCTTGGGCGTCGACAGGCCCTCGATGGCGGCGTTCACCCGCTCGAAGAGCCACGGGTCGCCCAGCGCAGCACGGGCGATCATGACGCCGTCGCAGCCGGTGCGCTGCATCATCTCCACGGCGTCTTCCGCCGTGTGGATGTCGCCGTTGCCCAGCACAGGCACCTTCACCGCCGCCTTGACTTTGGCGATGATGTCCGGGTCGATGCCCGGGGTATACATCTGCTCCCGGGTGCGGGCGTGGACGGCGATGAGTTCAGCCCCCGCCTGCTCGCAGGCTTTGGCGCACTCCACCGCCGTGATGTGGTCGGCGTCCCAGCCTTTCCGCATCTTGACCGTCACCGGGCGGGTGGTGTGGGCCTTGACCTGCTCGACGATGCGGCCGCAGAGGTCGGGGTCCAGCATCAGCTTGCTGCCCGCGCCGCCCGAGACGATCTTCGGGGCCGGGCAGCCCATGTTGATGTCCAGAAAGTCGAACTGATATTCTTCTATCGCCGCTGCGGCCTCGCCCATGATCTGGGGCACCTCGCCGAAGATCTGCACGCCGTAGGGTGCGCCGTTGGGTTCGGCTTTGAGCAGGCTGACCGTTTTGTGGTCGTGGTAGACCAGCGCCCGGCTGGACACCATCTCGCTGACCGTAAAGCCTGCGCCGTGCTGGGCCATCAGCCGACGGCAGGGCGCGTCCGTAAAGCCCGCCATCGGGCCAAAAACTGCCCGGTGGGGCAGGGTGATATTTCCGATTTTCAGAGAATCCATCTTATCCCTCGTTTTGCTTGACAATGGCTTGCAAAAGCTCTATACTATAAACAAGAAAGGCACTGCCTGCGAATGGTCAGCGTCCTTCCGGCTTTAGATCAAAAGAAATGACCGCAAGCTTTGGGGGCGTGGCGGTCATTTCTTTTTGCTGTTAAAAATGGTCCAGCTGATCTGAAACGTGATGTAGATCGCTCCGCCAAGAAGCGAGAGCAACAATACGACCTGTTCAAACGTCATGGAACATCCCCCCTTTCGCACCATGCGTCAGGGGATAGCAAAAAGTTCACCTCCCCGGCGCAGGGCCGGAAGGGCGTGACCACCTACATTGCAGACAGTACCTTGCTGCATCGGCAGCACCTATAGAATATCATATTTCCCGCACGAATACAACACCCCGGCTGCCTGCAGGCCGGGGTGTTCGTCTTGTCTACCGCAATTTCTCCTGCTATACTTAGGGCAAAGGAGCGGCGGGCAGACCCCCGCCGGAGAAATGGCTATGGAGTATCGCGATTGGACGAAAAAAGACGGCAGCGGGCGGGACATCTCCACCTCGCTGCTGGGCTACGGGTGTATGCGCTTCCCCACCCTGCCGGATGGCCGCATCGACGAAGTGCGGGCCGAAAAGCTGCTGAACACGGCCCGGGAGGCGGGCGTCAACTACTTTGACACTGCTTTCCCCTACCACGGCGGTGAGAGCGAACCTTTCGTGGGCCGGGTCATTGCCAAGTGGCCTCGGGAGAGCTTCTACCTCGCCACCAAGCTGCCTCTGTGGAGCTGCAAGACCCTCGACGAGGCCAAAGACATCTTCGAGAAGCAGTTCGAGCGGCTGGGCGTGGACTACATCGACTTCTATCTGCTGCATTCCCTGCACAAAGCCCGCTACGATGCGGCCAAAGAGATGGGCATTGTGGACTGGCTCTGGGAGCAGAAGGCCGCCGGGCGCATCCGGAATTTTGGCTTCTCCTGCCACGACAACGCGGCGGGCTTCGAGCACATCCTGCGCGACCAGCCGTGGGACTTCTGCCAGCTGCAGTACAACTACCTCGACACCGATGACCGTGCCGAGGAGATCGCAGGAGACCGGGGCTATGCCCTTACCGAAGAACTGAGTGTTCCCCTCATCATCATGGAGCCCATCAAGGGCGGTACGCTGGCACAGCTGCCGCCGGACGCTGCCGCGCCGCTGAATGCACTGGACGCAGACGCCAGTGCAGCCTCGTGGGCGCTGCGCTGGGTGTCCAGCCACAAAAACGTGAAGGTCGTCCTCTCCGGCATGAGCGCAGAAGACCAGCTGGACGACAACCTCGCCACCTTCGGAGATTTCCACCCCATGACCGACGCCGAGAACGCCGCCATCCGGCAGACTGCCGACGTCCTGCGCAGCCACATCAAAATCGGCTGCACCGGCTGCCGCTACTGTATGCCCTGCCCCATGGGCGTGGACATTCCCGACAATTTCAGCATCTGGAACAAGCTCGGGATGTTCGGCAATAAGGACGCCATCCGCCAGCAGTGGACAGCCTGCTTCCCGGATGCCGAAAAGGCCATTCACTGCGTCCGCTGCGGCAAGTGTGAGGCCGTCTGCCCCCAACATCTGCCGATTCGGGACTCTCTTGCAAAGCTCCAGACGGAACTGGACAATTTATAATGAGTGAAAGCGGGCGCTCCTCTGTCTCTCCGGACAGGTGGAGCGCCCGCTTTTTGCTTAACCTACGTTGATGTGACCCACCGGGAGGACTTTGCGCTTGTTGTCGTCGGGCTTTGCCGTCAGGCTGATCGCCAGCGACACCGGGCCGACACGGCCCATGAACATACAGGCCATATATAGCAGCTTTGCGCCGGTGTTCAGCTGCCCAGTGACACCTACCGACAGGCCCACCGTACCGAACGCCGAGCAGGACTCGAAGATGCAGTCGATGACTGACACCGTCTCTGCGGTGTTGTAGTACACCACGACGGCAGAGCCGAACGCCGCCACCGCGCCGATGACGATGATGGTCAGAGCGCGGTAGACTGTCTTGGACTCGATGTGGTGGCCGCCGATAACGCAGTCGTCGCGGCCCTGTGCCACGCTGCGGATGGTCAGGATGAGCACCGCGAAGGTCGTCACCTTGACACCGCCGCCCGTCGAACCGGGGGCCGCACCGATGAACTGCAGCACACTCATCAGCAGCTTGCTGATGGGGCTGCAGGCCGCGAGGTCGATGGTGTTCATACCCGCAGTACGGGTGGATACCGACTGGAACAGCGCCGCCATGATCTTGCCCGGGACGGACAGGCCGCCCATCGTCCTGGGGTTCGACCACTCGAGCAGGGCCAGCAGCACCGCGCCGCCCACCCAGAAGATGACCGAGAACTGCAGCACGACTTTCGCGTGGAGAGAGAGCCGCCGCTTTTTGCGGTACTCCGCCAGCTCCACCCAGACCATGAAGCCCAGACCACCGGCCATGATCATGAACATGATGACAGCCTGCACATAGTAGTTGTTGACGTACGGCACCAGCGAGGAGTAGGCGCCAAACCGTCCGAAGAGGTCAAAGCCTGCGTTGCAGAAAGCCGAGATGGCCGTGAACACGCTGACCCACACACCCTCTGCGCCGAACTGCGGCACAAATGCGAAGAGCAGCAGCACGATGCCCACGGCCTCGAAAGCCGCCGCCAGCTTGATGACGATCTTCAGCACCTCAGTGGCCTTGGACAGGCCGTCTGCCGAGACGCTCTCGCCCAGCAGCCGCAGGTCGCGGAAGCCCATCCGCCGCCGGGCCGCCAGCGCGAAGAAGCTGGTGAGGGTGACAAGGCCGAGGCCGCCCACCTGAATGAGCATCAGGATGATCACCTGCCCGAACAGCGAAAACTGGCTCCATGTATCCCGCACGACGAGGCCCGTCACGCAGGTGGCACTGGTGGCGGTGAACAGGGCGTCGATGACGCCCAGCCGCCCCGTCCTGCTGGAAATGGGCAGGGTAAGCAGCAGCGTCCCCACCGCGATGACCAGCAGAAAGCTGCTGCAGATGGTCTGCGTCGCACTGCTGCCCGCCAGCCAGCCCTTGTTGGGTCGGCGTGTCCGCTTTTTGGTTTTGTTTTTTCCCATTGCAACCTCCCGGGGCTCCCCCGGCCAGCAGCCAGAGGGGCGAGTCGTTCTGCCGCCCCTGCGCAAAGTTTCCAGGCGCAGGAACCTCTCTTTATAGGATACACCTTTTTTCTCTCCGATTCAACTTGATTTTGTGCGCTGTTTGCGGTATCATATCTGTAATACGTCTCAGTAGCTCAGTTGGATAGAGCGTCCCCCTCCTAAGGGGAAGGCCGCAGGTTCGACTCCTGTCTGGGACATGTTGCAAAAACGCGAAGGACTTTTCTTTTAACGGGAAAGTTCTCCGCGTTTTATTTTATCCTCCCTGCGCAGTTTTCCACTTTTGACCCCTGTACAGTTCAAAACCATAGTCATCCGGACACGACAAAGGCGGCTTCGATCTCTCGAAGCCGCCTTATCAACTGTGGAAGTGGAAACTCATTGGGTGAACTCAGTTTTCCAGCCAACCGTAATCAAATTCTGTAAAGTCGTGGATGTAGTGGTCTGCTCCCAGTGCCAGCAGCTCGGACCCGTCTGCCGTCTCTCCGACGCCCACGATCCGGCCTGCGCCGTTTCGTTTTGCCAGAGCGATGGCGGTGACGCTGTCCTCGATGACCAAGCACTCAGAGAACGGAACACCCAGCCTCCGCGCAGCTTCCAGATGCATCTCGCCTTTGTCGGCATAGCTTCCGTCGTCGTACACGACGTCCTGTTGTTTCAGCCAGTGACCGATCGGAAACGAGTCAAAGTAGAAATCAACATTTGCTTTTATGGAAGCACTCGCCAGCGCGAACGGGATGCCGCGCTTCTGTAAGCCTTGCAGCAGCTCTTCAGCACCTGCTACGAGGTGTAAACTGGCAGGATCGTTCCTGCATGCCTCCCGGTACAGCGCCTCTTTCTTTTCTGAATACTGCTGGCGCTCCGCAGGGGTGAGCCACGGGGCCATGTTCTTCAGAATGACATCATTGCAGGGACCGCAAATCTTCGTCGATGCAAGAGGGCTTTTATCTTCGGGATGCAGTTCATGATAGATCTTTGACCACGCCTCCATGTGGAAGCGGGTATCAAAGAACATCGTCCCATTAAAATCAAGAAGTACCGCGTGCATTGTGATTCCGGCTTATGTCTTAAGCAAAGATGCCGAAGAATGCGCCGACCAGACCGATGACCAGCAGCAGAGCGATGCAGGTAACGGGCTTCCAGTTCTTCTTCTTCATCAGGAAGAACAGGCCGAGGGTCAGAGCCAGAGGGATCAGCTTGGGCAGGACGCCATCCAGAATGCTCTGGATAACGATGGGGCTGTCGCCGTTCTCGATGACGGTAGCAACGGTGGTGCCGCCGTAGTTGGAAGTCAGAGCACCGACGATGAAGACGCCCAGCATGGAAGCTGCACGGGTGAACTCCTTAGCGTTGGCAGTCAGGATGTCGATAGCCTTGGTGCCCAGGTTGTAAGACCAGTACATCAGGAAGAAGCGGCATGCGAACTGCACGATGTTAAAGATCAGCAGGAACAGGATGGGGCCAGCCAGCGAACCGTTGATGGCCATGTTCGAGGTGATACCTGCGGTGATAGGAACCAGAGTGAACCAGAAGATTGCGTCGCCGATACCGCCCAGAGGACCCATAGCGGCAACACGCACGGCACGAATGGTTTCGATGTCAGCCTTCTGCTGCTCCAGAGAGAGGATGATGCCCATGACGAAGGTGACCAGGAACGGGTGAGTGTTGAAGAACTCCAGGTTGTGCTCCATGGAGAGCTCCAGGTCTTCCTTGTTATCGCTGTGGATCTTCTCCAGACCGGGCAGGATGCAGTACAGCCAGCCGGCAGCCTGCATACGCTCGTAGTTGAAAGATGCCTGCAGGTTCAGGGAACGAAGCACCATCTTGTTCAGCGTAGCCTTATCCAAAGGCTGCGCGGGAGTCAGATTGTTGTAATGAGTTGCATTAGATGCCATCTTCGTCGTCGCCTCCATTCGCAGCAAAACCAGAACCAGCAGCCTGCTTGATAGCAACGCGAGTCTGGTAGTCATACAGAGCGATCGCAATACCAACGAATGCGATCAGCAGCAGAGCAGAACCGGACAGCTCGGGGATGTAGCCGATGATGGTTGCCAGAGCGAAACCAGCAAAGTAGATGCCCCAGAACTCGTTGGAAAGCATGATGCGCAGCAGGGTAGCGAAACCGACGAAGCGCATCATACCACCGGCAGCGCCCAGACCAGCCATGATCCATGCGTACTTGGCAGCCAGGTTGCTCAGGGTAGTACCCATTGCAGAGCCGCCCAGCATACCGAGGGTGCAGACGATGGCGAACAGCAGACCCAGCAGAGCCATTGCCATGTAGTTCAGACGGACAATGCCCTTAGTGTCGCCCTTTGCTGCCAGCTGGTCAGCCTTGGACATCATGGGGGACATGAGGGTGAACAGGAAGGTGACCATGTACTGGCCGATCAGAGCAAAGGGAACTGCCAGACCGACAGCAGCGGTGGTATCCAGATGAGAAGAGATCGCAAACACGGTAGCCATGACGCCGCCGATGACTGCGTTTGGCGGCTGAGCGCCGCCGACAGGCATGTTACCGATGGTCATCAGCTGGTAAGTACCGCCGACGATCAGACCGGTGGGAAGGTCGCCCAGGATCGCACCGATGACAGCACCGGAAACGATAGGCTGGTACAGGGATTCCAGGAAATCAAACTGGTCGATGGCGACGATGAACACCCACACAAAGACCAGAATGATCTGAAGTGCACTAAAGCCCATAATAAATACTCCTTTTCAAGTATTTTCGAAAGCACCCGGAAAGCTTACTTGAACAGCTTTTCGATGTTTTCAGCGTGTTCGGTAGGAACGCGGCGGATCTCCAGTTCCACACCAAGCTCCTGCAGCCGCTTGAACGCAGCCACATCGGCGTCGTCAACTGCGACGGAACCTGCCACCTGGCGCTTGCCTTCTGCCATGTGCATGTTGCCGATGTTGACTTTCTTGATGGGAACGCCACCCTCCACCAGCTTCACGACATCCTGCGGGGTCTCGCAGACGATGAAGATCAGCTGCTTGGCGCTGGCCTTGTGGATGGTGTCGATCGTCTTCTGGATGGTCCAGTAACGCATTGCAGCGTAGGCAGGAGCGGCCATATTCATCAGACCCTGACGCAGGCTGTTGCCAGCCACCTCGTCGTTGGCCACCAGAATAAGGTTTGCACCAATGGCGCCACACCACTGCGTTGCGACCTGACCGTGAACAAGACGGTTGTCGATCCGCGTAAGAACAATGTTCGGCATTCTCAAATTCCTCCTTGAGTTTTTTGTCTGAGTTTCCAATTCAGAGTAACTACATTATAGGCTATATTTGAACAAATGTCTTTATATTTTTTAACAAATTGTTTCGAAAAAACGGTTAAATTCGGTGAGTCTCATTACAATCTACCAAAAAAGTATAAATAAGACTAGTCAAAACGCCCAAAAAATGATATACTTTTTCAATAAGGAGGGATTTGAATGCAACGCGAAACTTCCAACGACAGTTTTCTGGACTACGGCTCGGTCTACCACCAGCCCATCGACCGCGAGCACCCGGAACTCATCCACCAGACGATGGTTGCCATCACCCGCCGCTATGTCTCCCAGTTCTACTGCTTCAACTGCGATACCTATTTACAGGTAAAGAGCGGCATTGGCGTTCTGCTGGTCTCCCACACGGCGGAGGCTGCCGATGTGCAGGAGTTTGCGATGAACAGGCTCATCCACATCAGGCCAAATATCTACTTTGCCGTCGTCTCCACGACCCAGAAGCTCGAGTACGACCTTTACGCCGAGAGCAGCTACTTGCTGCATATCACAGACTTTCCTTCCCAGTACGAATTTCTGGCCGTCCTGCCCCGCATCGAGATACAGAAAATTCTGGGCTACTACTACCGCATCCGCACTGAGAACTACTGTTTCAAGGGCGAGCTGCATGATTTCTTTGAGCTGACCTACGTGGACACCGGCGAGCTGGAGACCGAAGTGGACGGCACGCTCTACCACTTAAAAGAAAAAGACCTGATGATATACGGCCCGGGCCAGTTCCACACCCAGTACACCGACGAAGAGCACAGGGCCTCCTATATGACCATCCTCTTCGATATGCGCAACCTGACTCCCGTGGAGCGTGAGGTCTGGTATGACGCCCTCATCAACCGGGTGTTCCACTACGACCAGAAGATCAACACCTTATTAAAAACCTTCGTCCGGGAGAGCACCACCGGCATCCCCTATATGAACAGCCTGATGCTCTGCCTGCTGACCGAGACCATTATCCGGCTGCTCCAAGGCACCTACGCCTCCCCCATGGCCTCCGCCAGCAGCACGGCCCACCAGAGCGCCATGGACGAGCTGTTCGACCGCATCATCGCCTATATCGACGACAACATCTACGACCCCCTCACCATCCCGGAGATCTGCGAGCATTTCTCGCTGTCCCGGTCCGCTCTGCAGCTGCTGTTCAAGAACTCGGTGGATCAGTCGCCCAAAAAGTATATCAACGACAAGAAGCTGGAGCGCAGCTGTCAGATGCTCCTCGAGAACCGCTATACCATCAGCGAAATTTCGCTGCGTCTGGGCTACAGCTCCATCCATTATTTCTCCAAGTCCTTCAACATGAAGTACCACATGTCCCCCAGCGAATTCGTCAAGCAGAACTGTCAGAGCAGCGTCTGATACCCATTATATATAAGGAGGGGCGTTCCTATGAACATCGGCATCCTCGGCACTGGCTCCATCGCCCGCACGATGGCAGCAGAGTTTGCAAAGGTCCCTGCGTTCCGCTGTGAGGCGGTCTGCTCCCGGCAGCAGGCCACCGGCGAGGCGCTGGCACAGCAGTTCGGCATCCCGAAGGTCTACACCGACTATGACGCCATGCTGGCCGACCCGGACATTGAGCTGGTCTATATCGCCACCCCCAACAGCCTGCACTATGCACAGACCAAGGCGGCGCTTCTGGCCGGAAAGAACGTCCTCTGCGAGAAGCCCTTCGTCCCTACCGTGGCGGAGGCTGACGAACTCATCGCGCTGGCGAAAGAGAAGCATCTCTTCCTCTTCGAGGCCATCACCACGGCCCACCACCCCAACTATGCACTTGTAAAGCAGTACCTCGACGACATCGGTTCTCTCCGCATCGTCTCCTGCACCTTCTGCCAGTATTCCAGCCGGTACGATGCCCTGCTCTCCGGGCAGGTGCCGCCGGTGTTCGACCCGGCCTGCTGCGGCGGCGCGCTGATGGACCTGAACCTCTACAATGTACATTTCGTGGTGGGGCTGTTCGGCGATCCCATGCTGGTGAACTACCATCCGAACCTCTACCGAAACGGCATCGACACCAGCGGCATCCTCCTGCTGGAATACCCCGACTTCATCTGCCAGTGTACCGGCGCAAAGGACTGCGCCGCGCCGGGCAGCGTCCAGCTCATCGGCGACGCGGGCCGCATCCTCATCGAGCCGGGCAGCAGCAACTGCCAGAAGCTCCGTCTCGTTCGTCCCGGACAGGAAGATCTTTGCAGCGAGTACAGCGAGTCGCCGTGGTTCTACGAGGTGGCGGAGATCGCCATGATCCTGGCCCTCAAGGACTATGATGCCTGCTACGCCGCACTGAAAAAGACCCGGCAGGTGGTCACCGTTCTGGAAGCCGCCCGGGAGGATGCACAGCTGGGCTTCTGAGCTTTCAACCGCAAATGACAAACTCTTTGGCGTTTTTTGCTCTTGCCAAATTAGCCAGGACTATCTATAATAAAGATGAATCGTTAAACTCTTAACGCTTTTTGAAGAAGGTAAAGTTTTTGGAGGTTTTACTATGTCCTTAGTTACGACCAAAGATTTGATGCTCGACGCTCAGAAGAACCATTACGCCATCGGCGCGTTCAATGCCGAGAACATGGAGATGGTGCAGGCCATCATCGCCGCTGCTGAGGAGCTGCGCGCTCCTGTCATCGTCCAGACCACCCCGGGTACCCTGAAGTACGCTTCTCCGGCCATGTTCCACGCCATGGTGGCCGCAGCCGCTTCTGAGGCAAGCGTCCCCGTCGTGATGCACCTCGACCACGGCAGCAGCTATGAGCTGGCCATGCAGGCATTCCGTGCCGGCTACACCTCCGTCATGATCGACGGCTCTCACCATGTGTTTGAGGAGAACATCGAGATCACCAAGTCCGTTGTCCGCGCCTGCCACGCCGCCGGTATCCCGGTGGAGGCTGAGCTGGGCAAGGTCGGCGGCAAGGAAGACGACCTTGACGGCGGCAATGGCAACGGCTACACCGTCCCCTCCGAGGCTGCTGAATTCGCAGAGCGCACCGGCGTCGATTCTCTGGCTGTCGCCATCGGCACTGCCCACGGCGTCTACAAGGGAACTCCCAAGCTGGATATGGAGCGCCTGAGCGAGATCCGCAAGGTCGTGTCTGTGCCTCTGGTGCTGCATGGCACCTCCGGCGTGCCAGATGACGCTGTCCGCGAGTGCGTCGCACGCGGTATGTGCAAGGTCAACTACGCCACCGACCTGCGTATTGCCTTCAGCAAGGGCCTGAAAGAGTACCTCGCCAAGGACCCCGAGGTCTTCGACCCCAAGAAGTACAGCGCCGTCGGCCGCGAGTACGTCAAGGAATACGTCAAGAGCAAGATCCTGGTCTGCGGCAGCAACGGCAAGGCTTAAATCTGAAACTCACATAAAATCGCAGCGGGAGCGGATGTCCTTCGGGATGTCCGCTCCCGCTTTTTGCTGCACAAATGGCAAGGCCCCCGCAGAATGCCGAACATCCTGCGGGGGCCTTGCCGTTATGAAAGAAAGGTAAAAGTAGCAAATATGGGGGAATGCCGCCTTATTTCAGCAGGCTCTGGACTGCGTAGCGGGAGATGGTGATGACGACCTTGGGGGCCACCTCCACGCGGAGGGTGTCCTCGTCGTCGATGCTGACCACTTTGCCGTAGACGCCGCCCGCGAACATGATGCGGGAGCCGACTTTCAGCTCCGTGTGTACCTCACCCAGCTCCTTGCGCTTGCTGCGCACGTTCTTGGCCGAGATGGCGTAGAGGATGAGGCCGATGACGCTCATGAGCACGGCCAGCGTGATGCAGGTCCAGATGATAACTTCCCAGTTGATCGTCATAAATCAGATTCCGTCGCTTTCTTCAGATTCGGTCTCGGCAGTAGCAGCCTCCAGCTCAAACAGAGCGATGCAGTCCCTGCCGGTTTCGATAAGCTCATCTGCCAGCGAGCGGGGATCGTCCTCCATGTCCAGCATGGTCACGGCGGTGACGATCATGGGCAGGTTGGTGCCTGCGATGACTTCGATTTTCTGCTCCGGGCGTGCATACTTGCACTCCACAGCAGTCTTGAAGGGAGAGCCGCCGGGCAGGTCGGACAGCACCACGACGCCGTCGCAGCTCTTGAACTCGTCAAAAGCGGCGTTGAACTTCTCGGCCAGCTGCTCGGGAGTCATCCCCTCTTCAAAGTTGATGTAGCGGACATAATCATTTTCGCCCGCGATCATCTGCGCAGAGGTGTGGATACCGTCTGCAAAATGGCCGTGGCCGGTAACTACCAAACCGATCATACTCGTTGCCCTCCTGAATTTATGACGTTGTTTTGATTATTTCAGCGTGTAGGGGTACAGAGTGACGCCCTTGACCACGCGGTTCACCTCGCCGGTGGGGCAGGGGTTATCCGGGGTGATGCCCAGAGACAGGGACTTCATCAGAGCGATGGTCTGTGCGAACAGGATGAAGTCCAGACCCAGCAGGACGTTCTCCATGTCGGCGCCGACCTTGATCTGGACGGGATAGTCGGCCAGCTCCTCGATGCCCTCGCAGTCGTGGTTGTAGACGACGGCGATCTTGTTGCCCTTGCGCTGGTGTGCCATCTCCTTGACCAGATCCAGCTCGTAGCGGCGGCGGTACTCGTCATCGCTCAGGTAAGCGACGGTCAGGGTGTTGTCGTCGATGATGGACTTGGGGCCGTGGCGGAAGCCCAGCTCGGAGTCGTACATGGTGGCCACCTTGCCGGCGGTCAGCTCGAGGGTCTTCAGAGCGGACTCCTGAGCGACGCCCTTCAGGCCGATGTTGCCCAGATAGACGATGCGGTTGTAATCGAACTCGTCCACGATCTTCTGTGCCAGACCGAACTGGTCATCGAGGAAGCGCTGACCGGCGACGGCCAGCTTCTCCACCTCGGCGGTGATCTCGTCCAGCTTGTCGAGGTTGAAGGCCAGATAGGTAGCCAGATACATATTGCTGTAGCTGGAAGTCATGGCGAAGGACTGGTCGTGGGTCTCGGGGGTCAGGTTGATGGCGAAGCAGTTGTGACGGGTGTTTGCCAGCTTGGACAGAGTACCCTCGTGGTTGCAGGTCACGAACAGGTGATACAGGTTCTGGCAGACGACTTCAGCGGCCTCCACATTGCCCAGAGACTCGGGGGAGTTGCCCGAACGGCCAAAGTTCACCAGCAGGGTGGGCTTGGTGCGGGAGAGGAAGTTCTCGGGGGAAGGCACGAGGTCGGTAGAAGCGTAGGACTTGACCTTGAAATTGTACTTGGGGTTCAGGGCCTGGAACAGGGAGTTGCCGACGAACTCGCTGGTGCCGGCACCGGTGAGGACGATGTCGAAATCATCCTGCTTGACGACCTGATCGATAAAAGCCTGAAGCTCATCCTTGCAGGCAGCGAGCTGTGCGCAGGTCTTGCGCCAGGTGGCAGGCTGCTGATAGATCTCATGGGCCGTAAAGGTGGAAGACGTCTCCTTCATCTTCTCATCGGTCAGATTAAAAATGCTCATCCTAAATCTACCTCCTAATGGACACGGTAAAACTTTTTTCTGATAATTCCATAGCAGAGCTGTTCCGCTCTCTTTTGTTTGTTATATCACAACCAAACCGCAGAAAACAAGGGGGTAACTGAAAGCCATAACTTTTTGGTTGAAAAAGACAAACCAGCCGCCGCGCAACGGCCTGTCAGGCCGTTTTCTCCATCATTTTTATCTCTTTTTGCCGAAACGAATAACAAATCGATTGAAAATTATAAATATTTTTCCGAAGCCGTGCGGTATAATGAAATCAAGCTATCAACCCCAGAAGGAGGGCATCTAAAATGGTAATACAAAGCAAAAAGGTCTGGCTGGCAGACCAGTTCGTCCCTGCTGCTATTGAGGTGAATGACGGCAGGATCACCGCCATCCTGCCCTATGGCACCAAGGATGTGGACGACGATTACGGTGACAAGCGCATCGTCCCCGGCTTTATGGACATCCACTGCCACGGCGCCTACGAGTTCGACACCAACGACGCCAACGAGGACGGCCTGCGCTACTGGGCAGAGCACATCGTCTCGGAGGGCGTCACCAGCTTCCTCGCCACCACCATCACCCAGAGCGTGGAGGTGCTGACCAACGCTGTCACCAACGTGGCCAATGTCATGGAGAGCGGCTACGACGGCGCAGAGATCCTGGGCATCCACTTCGAAGGCCCCTATCTCGACATGAAGTACAAGGGCGCACAGCCTGACCAGTACATCGTCAAACCCACCATCGAGCAGTTCGAGCACTACCAGAAAGCGGCCCGGGGCCACATCCGCTATGTCACGCTGGCAACGGAGCATGACGAGGACTTCGCCCTCACCCGCTATCTGACGGCCCACGGCGTGGTGGTCAGCATCGGCCACAGCGGCGCGACCTACGAGCAGGCTGTCATGGCCTACGCCAACGGTGCGCGCTCCATGACCCACGTTTATAACGGTATGTCGCCCTTCAACCACCGTGCAAACGGTCTGGTGGGCGCAGCTTACCGCATCCGCACCATGTACGGCGAGATCATCTGTGACGGCTGCCACTCCACCCCCGCTGCCCTGAACAACTACTTCATGAGCAAGGGTCCCGACTACGCCATCATGGTCTCCGATGCCCTGATGGCCAAGGGTACGCCCGTGGGCAGCAAGTACCTGTTCGGCGGCAACGAGATCATCATCTACCCCGACGGCAGCGCCCATCTGACGGCCACCGGCGGTCTGGCAGGCTCCACCCTGAACATCAACAAGGGCCTGCGCATCCTCGTGGAAGAGGCTCTGGTCCCCTTCAACTACGCTCTGAACTCCTGCACCATCAACCCGGCCAAGTGCCTGCATCTGGACGACCGCAAGGGCTCCATTCAGGTGGGCAAGGACGCCGACCTCGTGGTGCTGGAGGATAACTACGACGTCCTGCAGACCTACTGCATGGGCCAGCCCAAACTTTAATTCAATGCATACACCCAAGCAAACACGAAGGAGATAGCAAACATGAAACACCCGCTTCAGGAAATGATGGACAAGCGCCGCCAGGGCATCCGCTGCGGCATCCCCTCTTATTGCAGCGCCAACGAGCTGGTCATTGAGATCGCTCTGCGCCGCGCCAAGGAGCGCAACATCCCCGTCCTGATCGAAGCCACCGCCAACCAGGTCAACCAGTTTGGCGGCTACACCGGCATGAAGCCCGCCGACTTCTACCAGATGGTCCTGAAAATGGCCAAAGACATCGACCTGCCCGAGAACATGATGATCCTGGCAGGCGACCACCTCGGCCCCCTGACCTGGCAGAAGCTGCCTGAGGCCGAGGCCATGAAGAACTCGGTCGAGCTGGTCTACCAGTATGCCCGCGCAGGCTTTACCAAGATCCACCTCGACACCAGCATGAAGGTGGCTGACGACGCTCCCGGCCTGCTCAAGACCGAGGTCATCGCACGCCGCGGCGCGCAGCTGTACAAGGCAGCTATGAAGGGCTACGAAGAGCTGAAGGCCGAGAAGCCCGATGCAATGCGTCCCGTCTTCGTCATCGGCAGCGAAGTGCCCATCCCCGGCGGTGCTACCGAGGCTGAGGACACGCTGGCTGTCACCAGCCCCGATGCTTTCCGCGACACCGTTTCCACCTACCAGCGCGTCTGGACCGAAGAGGGCGTGGGCGACGGCATGAAGGATGTCATCGCTGTGGTCGTCCAGCCCGGCGTCGAGTTCGGCGACGAGCAGGTGTTCGACTATGACCCTGCCGCCGCTGTGGACCTCTGCGCAGCCCTGAAGGAGTTCCCGGACATCTGCTTCGAGGGCCACTCCACCGACTACCAGACCGCCACCGACCTGTACAACATGGTCACCGACGGCATCGCCATCCTCAAGGTCGGCCCGGCCCTGACCTACGGCCTGCGTGAGGCCCTGTTCTCCCTGAGCATGATGGAGAAGGAGCTTGTCCCCGAGGAAAAGCGCGCCAACTTCATCGAGACGCTGGATGCCGTCATGCTGGCCTCCCCCGCAAACTGGGAGAAGCACTATCACGGCGACGAGAAGCATCTGGCACAGTGCCGCAAGTACAGCTACTCCGACCGCGCCCGCTACTACATCGGTCAGCCCGAGGTGGTGGCCGCCATGAACAAGCTGTTCGACAATCTCCGCGAGTACCCCATCCCGATGAATATGCTCCACCAGTATATGCCCATCAGCTACGCAAAGATCCGCGAGGGCAAGCTGAAGCTCGACCCGCGCGAGCTGGCCATGGACGGCATCGTGCAGTTCATGCTGGACTACGAGAGCGCTGTCTGATTTTTTGAACGACCCGAATCCCCCTTTTATCCAACAAGGAGACTATGAGCCATGAAACAGTTCCAGTATACCATCAAAGATGAACTCGGCGTCCACGCACGCCCCGCCGGCCTGCTGGTCAAGCTGGCCAAGCAGTATACCAGCGCCATCACCATCGAGAAGAACGGCAAGACCTGCGAGATGCGCAAGCTGATGGCCGTGATGGGCATGGGCATCCGTCAGGGCGAGACCATCACCGTCACCGCCGAGGGAGAAGACGAGGCAGCTGCCATTGAGGCTGTCGAGAAGTTCCTGACCGAGAACGTCTGAGTCTTACAGCAATACAAAAGGACCGCCGTGCAGCTACACAGCGGCCCTTTTTATTTATAAGAGCTTGATAAAATACAGGATCGCCATCAGGACGATGGCACCGCCCGCCACAACAAGGAAGCTGCGGTCTTTTTTGCCCGGCTCCGGCGCAGGGGCGGCAGGCTGCTGCCCCTTTTTCAGCGAACCGATGCCGTCGCCCAGCTTTTTGCGCTTGGGGTTATTGCTCCGGCGGTAGATGCGGTTCAGGGTCCCCATGTAGCGGCTGTAGTCCTCGGGTTTGGGCGGTTCCTGTGCCGTCTCCGGCTCTTTCTTTTCGTTTTCGTCCATGCGTTCCTCCGGGCCTTACAGCAGGCTCAGGGCCTCTTCATCGGCCACGAGGATGCAGTCGGGGTGCATCTGCAGGATGGAGCCCGGGCATTCGGGGGTGACGGGGCCGGAAACGACAGCCTTGACGGCCTTGGCCTTTGCCAGACCGTTGGCCACCACCAGCACCTTGCGGGCCTGCATGATGGTCTTGATGCCCATGGTGTAGGCCTGCTTCGGCACCAGATCCTCGTTGCCGTCGAAGAAGCGCTTGTTGGCCTCGATGGTGGCGGGGGTCAGGTCCACACAGTGGGTCTCCAGCTCGAATGCCTCACCCGGCTCGTTGAAGCCGATGTGGCCGTTGGGGCCGAGGCCCAGCAACTGCAGATCGATGCCGCCCACGCTGTGGATGATGTCGTTGTACTTGGCGCAGGCGTCGGCCGCGTCGGGGTTGGTGCCGTCGGGCAGATGGATGGCCTCGGGGCGGATGTTCACATGGTCGAACAGGTTCTTGTGCATGAAGCTCCAATAGCTTTCGGGGTGCTCTTTGGGCAGGCCGCGGTACTCGTCGAGGTTGACGGTGGTCACTTCGGAGAAGTCGAGGTCGCCCTTGTTATACCACTCCACCAGCTGTGCGTAAGCGCCCACAGGGGTGCCTCCGGTCGCCAGACCCAGCACACAGTTCGGTTTCATGATGACCTGCGCGGAGATGATGTTTGCCGCCTTGCGGGACATATCCTTGTAGTCTTTTGCACGAATGATCTTCATTGGTAGAACCTCCTGATGCATTTTGCTATCCTATCGTTTATTATATCACACTTTTTGCCAGTTTTCCTCATATCATGTTGCAATTTTGTGTCATGTTTTTATAATTTTCGGTTATTTATTGAAAAAGCACAAGGTTTGCTAAAACACCGAGGACGAAAATATGGGCGGGGTAGAACCAGTAGAACGCCCACTGCTCGAGTTTGGAGCTGCCGCCCCGCTCGCCGCTGTAGAACCAGACCAGCCCGAACGCCAGCGGTGCCACCGGCTCGAAGAGGGAGAACACCGCGCCCGCGATGCACTGCGCTCTTTTGTCTTTCCGGGTCATGTAGAGGGCGAGGATGAGGGCCAGCCCCAGCACGTCGTAGTCACAATGGAGCAGCGCCGCCGCGAGGAAGCAGGCTGCCGCCCCGAGGATGCCTTTCAGCGCCGGCATCCCCTCCGGCGTCTTGGATGTATCCAGAGCCTTCATGGCCAGCAAGCCCAGCAGCAGGGTAAAATAGACATTCTGATGCCCCCAGTAGACGCCGGAGAAGAAGGCCCAGTCGAAGGGTCCCTCGCTGATGAGTGCGAAGCCCAGCATCCGCAGGGCGTATTTTTTGAGATCGTGGGTGTGGAGGAAGCCCTCCACCAGCAGAAAGCAGTAGATGGGAAACGCCAGCCGACCCACCAGCCGCAAAAGCTGGTCCAGCCCCACCAGCCGGGGGTCGATGGCGCTGCAGCGGAACAGGCCGTTCTCCAGCAGGGAGGCGCCGATGTGGTCCAGCAGCATCGACAGGCAGGCAATGCGTTTCAGGGCAGTGCCGCTGAGGCCGGGGCCCCGGGGGGCAGCAAGGGCAGGGTTCATGGGCGGTCTCCTCTCTTTATACATATAAGAATGCAGGCGCAAAAAGACCCCCCTGCCCCAGGCCGGAGCCGGGCAGAGGGGTATTGGGCGATATTGTGGGCAGGCGTTACCACAGCCGGATGACCTTGATGACCCCCTCAGCCTTGTCCCGGGCGATCTCCAGATGCTTCTGCAGGGCATCGGCGGCGGTGTTCCAGTCGCCCTTCAGGGCAGGCTCGAGAATCTCCAGATGCTCTTCGCAGGTCTGCTCCCGGTTGATCATGCTCACCTTGCCGGTCATGATGCGGAAACGGGTGTTGAGGCCGGTGATGCGGTCATAGGCCGAGCGCATATACTTGTTGGGCAGAGTGCTCATCAGCAACTCGTGGAAGTCATCGTCGGCCTTGCAGAAATCCTCGATGACGTCCGGCTCGTGCATCATCCGCACAAAGTGTTCCAGCTTCTCCCGGGGGATGTCCGCGCCGTAGGTGCGCAGCGCATAAGGCTCCACCAGCAGGCGCATCTCGAACATGCTGTGTACGTCCTCCTCGGTGATGCCCGACACCATCAGGCCCTTCTTGGGCAGGATGGTGATGAGCCCTTCCTGTTCCAGACGGCCCAGCGCATCCCGCATGGGGGTGCGGCTGATGTTGCCCATCTCGGCGCAGAGCTTCTGCTCGTTCAGGAACTCGTTGGGGCGGTACTCACAGTTCAGGATCTTGGTTTTCAGGTACTGATACGCCTGTAATTTCAGGCTCAGCTTTGCCTGTGCTTCCGTCTCTTTCATCTTCTTCTTCCTCTTCTCCAGTCTCTCTCCGGTCGGATGTTTCGTCTTCTGCTTGTATCCCTGAAACCATCCAACTATCATCTCGATTTTATTATCACACAATAGGATATTTTTTACAAGAGTTTCTGCCGAAGTTTGGCTTGATTTCCGTTTTGACCAAATATCTTAACTTATTTTTGCACATATTTCACAACGGTTTTTGTGCTTATTGCCAGCGTTTGGCTGTTGTTTTGCATCGAAAGATAAAATGTGGTACACTACAGACAGAAAGAAGGTATCAGCATCATGGCACGAAGCGACGGCTACAACACCAAGACCCGCCAGCTCATCCTGGATTATCTCATCCGCAACCGCCAGCACGCGGTCAGCGCGTCCAATATCCTCGAGCACCTCGAAGCCGAGGGCGCCAGCCCCAACCCCACCACCGTCTACCGCTATCTGGACAAGCTGGCCGGAGAGCAGCGGGTGATGAAATACGTCGCCGACAAGGGCGAAAAGGCCGTGTTCCAGTATGTGGACGAGGGCCGTCACTGCCGGGAGCACCTGCACCTCAAGTGCGTGCGGTGCGGGCGCATCTATCATCTGGACTGCCACTTCATGGACGAGGTGCGCGCCCACCTGATGGCAGAGCACGGCTTCACGCTGCAGTGCGAGGGCAGCGTTTTGTACGGTTTGTGCCGCAGCTGCGCTGCAAATGAGGCCGAAGACGGGCAGGCTGCACAAACCTGTAAAAATTGCTGCGCAGCTGTTGACACGGACAAAAAGCAGTGATACAATTTCTGCATAAAAAGCGATGAACGGGAAAAGTAAGGCCCTGAGCGCCCTCTTCCAGAGAGTGCGGGCAGGTGTGAGCCGCGCAGATGGCCGGGCCTGAACGAACCCCCGTGAGCTTCCCCCTGAACCCCCGGATGCTGTGGCATTGCGGGCAGTAGGGGCAGACGTGCGCCGCTCGTTATCGCGGCAGTGCTTTCAACGGGGAGAGCGCACAAAGTGACTGGCACGCTGTGCCGGTAATTTAGGTGGCACCACGGATACGGCAGCATTCGTCCTAGCAAAAAGGACGTTTGCTGCCGTATTTTTTTATTTGCCGCTCCCCCAAAAGCGAGGAAGGGAAAGCCTCGCGGATACACCGGAGCGGTCCAACACAAGAGGGGTAAGAAATATGTGCTGTGTGATAGGCTATACCGGGCATGATATGAGTGCCGACAAGTTCAAAGAATACCTGATGCGCACCGTCTCGCGCGGGCCGGACGACCAGCGTGTGGTGGAAGGGCCTTTCGGCCTGATGGGCTTCGGGCGCCTCGCCATCATGGGCCTGACGCCGGAGGGGATGCAGCCCTTCTACCGCGGGGCCGACTGCGTGGTCTGCAACGGCGAACTCTACGGCTTCCGCTTCGAGAAAGAGATCTTGAAGCGCCGGGGCTACAAGTTCACCTCCGACTGCGACTGCGAGATTTTGCTGCCGCTCTACTATGAGTACGGCCTCGATATGTTCCGCCACATGGACGCCGAATTTGCGCTCATCCTGTACGATTCCCGCAAAGACCGCCTCATCGCAGCCCGCGACCCCATCGGCATCCGTCCGCTGTTCTACGGCTACTCCAAGTCCAGCCACAAGATCGCATTTGCCTCTGAGATGCAGAACCTCATTGGCTGGTGCGATGACATCCGCCCCTTCCCCATCGGCAGCTACTACTGCGACGGACGCTTTGTCCGCTACGAGGACATCGCCGACGTTCCCGCCCCCATGCAGGACGACATGGACACCATCCTGACCAACATCCGCGAAAAGCTCATTGCAGGCGTGGAGAAGCGTCTGGACGCTGACGCACCCGTGGGCTTCCTGCTGTCGGGCGGCCTCGACTCCTCGCTGGTCTGCTCTATCGCCGCCAAGAAGCTGGGCAAGCCCATCCGCACCTTTGCCATCGGCATGGACACCGACGCCATCGACCTGAAATATGCCCGCCAGACCGCCGAGTATCTGGGCAGCGAGCATCACGAGATCATCATCAACCGGGATATGGTCATCAGCAGCCTCGAGGAGGTCATCCGTCTGCTGGGCACCTGGGACATCACCACCATCCGGGCCAGCATGGGGATGTACCTGCTGTGCAAGGCCATCCACGAGCAGACCGACGTCCGCGTGCTGCTGACCGGTGAGATCTCCGACGAGCTGTTTGGCTACAAGTACACCGACTACGCCCCCACCGCAGATGCATTCCAGCAGGAAAGCCAGAAGCGCATCCGCGAGCTGTATATGTACGACGTCCTGCGCGCTGACCGCTGCATCTCCGCCAACAGCATCGAGGCCCGCGTGCCGTTCGGTGATCTGGACTTTGTGCGGTACGTCATGGCCATCGACCCCGAAAAGAAGCTGAACAGCTACGGCAAGGGCAAATACCTGCTGCGCAAGGCGTTCGAGGGCGACTGGCTGCCGCCGGAGATCCTGTGGCGTGAAAAGGCCGCTTTCTCCGACGCCGTGGGCCACAGCATGGTGGACGACATCAAGGAGTACGCCGAGAGTCTCTACACCGACGAGGAATTCCAGCTCCGCCGGGCAAACTACTCCGCCCACTGTATGCCGTTTACCAAGGAGAGCCTGTTCTACCGCGAGATTTTCGAAAAATACTACCACGACCAGAGCCGCACCATCGTGGACTTCTGGATGCCCAACAAGGCATGGCCGGGCTGCAACGTCAACGACCCCTCCGCCCGCGTGCTGGCAAACTACGGCGCTTCGGGCGTGTAAGCCTCTGAGACCCGCAGGTTATCTTGCGGAGTTCCACTTTTTGCTCGATATTACGTTCAGAATCGAACATCGCACGCTTTGCGGAGTTCGACTTTCGTGCGGAGTTGGAACACCGCAAATGACCCGAACACCGCAAACCTTGCGGAGTTCCAATTTAAGACGATATTACATCAAATATTTGGAACATCGCAAGATGTTTTACCACAGTAGCGCAGCTGTAAGAGCATCACAAAGCAGGCACGCATTTCCGGCTTTTCCGGGTGCGTGCCTGCTTTTATTTTGATGTTGTTTTTCAGCCGCCGGAGGTTGCCAGCGCCAGCGCACCCACGAGGACGGCGAAACCGCCAAGGACGCCGAGGGCGATCTTTACCTCATCGGCCTCGATCTGTTCCTGGATCGCCACCTGTGTGCCGCAGTAGACATTGCAGCAGGCGCTGTGGCCGTCCGGGGTGGTGGCGGTGATCAGGGCCTCCCCGTCCCCCACCGCCGTTACCAGACCAAAGGGGTCTACGGTGGCGGCAGCAGGGTTGCTGGTAGTCCAGGTGATGGGTACTGCGCCACCGTTCTCCACGGCTACGGAAGCTCTCAGGGCCGCTGTGCCGCCGATGTTCTCCAGATACAGCCGCTCCTTGTTCAGGGTCACCCGGCCCACGTTGGACACCACCGTTACGTCACACCGCAGGGTGGTGGTGTAGGTGTTGGCCACGATGGTGGCCTTGCCGGGCTTCTGGGCCGTTACGAGGCCGTTGCGGTCCACCGTCGCCACAGCGGGGTTGGTGCTGTACCACTGGTACACCCAGTCGTCGGGGGCGGCGCTGGACAGATAGAGCTGATAGACCGGGTTCCGGTCATTGTACTCGATCTCCATGTCCAGCCAGCTCTGATTCAGGCGGCTCTCTGCCGCCGCGGTATTTTCTTCGTCCAATACCGCCGCCGTGGGGGCCGCCGCAGCCGCACTCAGAGGGCCGGCCGCAGCGCCGAAAAGCAGTGTCACTGCCAGAGCAGCAGCAAGATGGGCTAAATGTTTTTTCATTCGATGTTCCTCACAGTCTTGCGGGGCGCTGGTCGGCGCGGCCCACAGTCCACTAAAAATCTCTTGCCTTTCGGAGCAGGTTCTCCTTCGCACAACCTCTCCGTTCCTACCTTTTATTATATCATCCCGCCGCTGCGTAGGCAAATAAAAGCTCTTGCACAGTTTTTGTGCAGATGTTACAATAAGGGCAGCAAGTATTTCGGTCAACAACAGGAGGATTTTATTATGGTAAAGCACATCATTCTCTGGCAGCTCAAGGACGAATATTCCGACGCCGAAAAGGCAGACATCAAGGCCGGCATCAAAGCGGGCCTCGAGGGTCTGGCCGGTCAGATCCCCGGCCTCGTGGAGGTCCACGTCAACATCAACGGCCTGCCCTCTTCCAACGCCGATTTGATGCTGGACACCACCTTTGAGTCTGCCGAGGCACTCAAGGGCTACTCCAAGCACCCGGCTCATGTGGCCGTCGCCGACAGCAAGGTGCGGCCCTACTATAAGAGCCGCGTCTGCCTGGATTACGAGGTTTAATATTGACAAACCCACCGATTTTGCGTATATTAGATATAATAATGTAAATTGGCTGTGAAGAGAAGAGTACGCCTCGTCTGCGCCTGACAGAAAGCCCGAAGGATGGAACCGGGCAGGCCGCGCGGAGCGGAACATGGTCTCTGAGCCGCGCGGGCGAAGCGTTATGTCAGCCTGCGACGGGTGCGCCCGTTACTGCGCTCGCCGGAAGTTCCGGCGCAAGGCCGCATCTGCAAGGGTGCGGCGAAACAAGGTGGTACCACGGAAGTTACACGCTCTCGTCCTTGTCCGGCACAGCCGGCAGGGCGGGGGCGTTTTTCGCTGTTAGCGCCAAAAGAAAGGAAGAATCGTTTTCATGAGCGAGCACAAGACATTCTACATCACCACACCGATTTATTATCCCAGCGACAAGCTGCACATCGGCCACAGCTACACCACCGTGGCCTGCGACGCACTGGCACGCTTCAAGCGGATGCAGGGCTACGACGTCATGTTCCTGACCGGCACCGACGAGCACGGCCAGAAGATCCAGGACAAGGCCGCCGACGCAGGCGTGACCCCCAAGGAGTACGTGGATAAGATCGTCGCCACCGTCAAAGATCTGTGGAAGCTGATGGACATCAGCTACGACCGCTTCATCCGCACCACCGACGACTACCATATGGAGTCCTGCCAGAAGATCTTCACCAAGCTCTATGAGCAGGGCGACATCTATAAGGGCGAGTACACCGGCCACTACTGCAAGCCCTGCGAGAGCTTCTGGACCGACAGCCAGCTGGTAGACGGCAAATGCCCCGAATGCGGCCGCGAGGTCTACGATGCCCACGAGGAAGCCTACTTCTTCAAGACCGGCAAGTACGCCGACCGTCTGCTCAAGCTCTACGAAGAGAACCCCCAGTTCATCCAGCCCGAGAGCCGCAAGAACGAGATGATCGCCTTCATCAAGCAGGGTCTGCAGGACACCTGTGTCTCCCGCACCTCCGTCAAGTGGGGCATCCCCGTGCCTTTCGACCCCAAGCACACCATGTATGTCTGGGTCGATGCTCTGAGCAACTATATCTCCGCTCTGGGCTACGGCAACGAGAAGTACGACGAGTACAGCAAGTTCTGGCCTGCTGACCTGCACATGGTGGGCAAGGAGATCCTCCGCTTCCACACCATCCTGTGGCCCGCCATGCTGATGGCTCTGGATCTGCCGCTGCCCAAGCGGGTGTTCGGCCACGGCTGGCTGCTGATGAACGGCGGCAAGATGTCCAAGTCCGTGGGCAATGTCGTTGACCCCGTCATCCTCTGCGACCGCTATGGCGTGGACGCCATCCGCTACTTCCTGCTGCGTGAGATCCCCTTCGGCAACGACGGTACGTTCACCAACGAGGCCCTCATCAACCGCATCAACAGCGACCTTGCAAACGACCTTGGCAACCTGCTGAGCCGCACCGTCGCCATGTGTGAGAAGTACTTCGGCGGCACTGTCCGCAAAGTGGCCGGCACCGAGGCCATCGACACCGAGCTGGAGACCATGACCAACGAACTGCTGGGCAAGGTCACGGCAGACATGGACAACCTGACCATCCCGCAGGCTCTGATGGAGATCTTCGCCGTCATCCAGCGCGCCAACAAGTATATCGACGAGACCGCCCCCTGGGCTCTGGCCAAGGATGAGGCCAACAAGGAGCGCCTTGAGAGCGTACTGTACCACCTGTGCGAGGCTCTGCGCGTTTGCGGCATCCTGCTGAACGCTTACCTGCCCTCCACCGCTCCCAAGATGATGGAGCAGCTGGGTCTGGACGCTTCCGCTATCGACGTGGAGAAGGCCGCTTACGGCGTTCAGGAGAGCTACACCGTCCACAAGGGCGAGGCGCTGTTCCCCCGCATCGACGTGGCAAAGGAGATTGCCCACCTGAAGGAAGAGGACGAGAAGCGGAAGGCCGCTGCCGAGGCCGCTAAGAAGGCCAAGGAAGAGGCGGAGAAGAAGGCCGCTGCTCCCGCTGAGGAGAGCAATGTGGACTTCACCCACGAGGCAGAGATCTCCTATGACGACTTCTGCAAGGTGGAGCTGCGGGTGGCCGAGGTCCGCGCCTGCGAGAACCTGAAGGAGAGCAAAAAGCTGCTCCACCTGACCGTCTTTGACGGCGAGCGTGAGCGCTGCATCCTGTCCGGCATCGCCAAGTGGTTCAAGCCGGAAGACCTCATCGGCAAGAAGCTCGGCATCGTCTGCAATCTGGCACCCCGCCCGATGATGAAGGGCAAGTATGTCAGCGAGGGCATGATCTTCGCCGCTGACACTGCCGACGGCGGCTGCTCCATCCCCTTCTACAGCGACGACACCCCCGTGGGTGCCCGCATCCACTGAGCGATGGAAAACACGACACTTTCCCGCGCCGAACGGCTGGATAAGATCTTCGGCACTCCGGTGTTTGCCGTCCTGCTGGCCATCTTCTGCAATGCGCTGTGGGGCTGTGCGTTCCCCTTCATCAAGATGGGCTACCGCCTCTTTGAGATCGATCCGTCCAACACCGCGTCCATCTTCTGTTTTGCCGGTGCAAGGTTCATGCTGGGCAGTCTGCTCGTCCTGCTGGGCAGCACCCTGCTCCAGAGCCGGATGCCCACCTTCCCGAAAGGGAAAGTCTTTGCCGAGTGCTGTGTACTGGGCCTGTGGCAGACCACGATCCAGTACGCCTTCTACTACATCGCCGTGGCGATGCTCACCGGTGCGTTCGGCAGCATCCTGAACAGCACCCAGAGCTTTCTGGGCGCCATCTTTGCCCACTTCATCTACGGCAATGCCGATCGGATGACCCCGGCAAAGACCCTGGGCTGCGCCGTCGGCTTTGCAGGCGTTCTCATCGGCACACTGGGCAACCACGGCGGCGGCAGCGGCTGGGGCGTCTTCTGTATGCTGTTTGCAACGGTGGTCTTCACCCTGTCCGGCCCGTGGAACAAGTCCGTCACCAAAAAGGCGGACAGCTTTGCAGTCTGCTTCCTGAACCTGTTCGTGGGCGGCGCAGCACTCTTCGTGCTGGGTACGGCTCTCGGCGGGCGTCTGGGCAGTGTGACGCCGCTTGGCATTCTGGTGCTGCTGTATCTGGCCTTCATCTGCGGCGCCGGCTATCTGCTCTGGGCCTTGCTGATGAAGAACAACCCTGTCAGCCGCATTGCCATCTTCGGCTTCGTGAACCCGGTGGTCAACGTGCTGCTGAGCGCTGTGCTCAACGGCGAACCGCTGTTCCGCTGGCAGTATCTGGCCGCACTGGTGTTCGTCTGCGTCGGCATCTGGCTGGTGAACAAAGCCCCCGCCAAGAGGGAGAAGCAATGACCGGCCCGATCTTCGACACCCACGCCCACTACAGCGCCCGTGCCTTCGACGCTGACCGCTTCGCTCTGCTGGACAGCCTGCCCGAAAAGGGCGTGGTCGGCGTCTGCGAGCAGGCCACCCACTCGGGGGACGCGCCCCGGGTGCTGGAGCTGGCTCACCGCTATCCGTGGGTGTATGCCGCCATCGGCATCCATCCCGAGAGCCTGCTGGCCCCCGAGGACTGCGGCGAGGAAGGCCCTGCCCCCACCGTCTCGGTCTTTGGCGGCGACTGGGCCGCCGAGATGAAAGCCCTTGCCCCCTGCTACGACGACCCGAAAGTCGTCGCCGTGGGCGAGTGCGGGCTGGACTACCACTGGCCCGTGCCGAAGGACGCACAGCTGGCGCTGTTTGAGGCGGAGATCCGCCTTGCGCTTGAGCTGGACAAGCCCATCATCGTCCACGACCGAAACGCCCACGCCGACGTCTACGCCCTGTTGAAAAAGTACCGTCCCAAGGGCATCGTCCACTGCTATTCCGGCAGTGCGGACGACGCCGTGTGGCTGGCCCGGCAGGGGCTGTATTTCGGCTTCGGCGGTGCCTGCACCTTCAAGGGTGCCAAACGGGCGGCAAAGGCCATTGCGGCTCTGCCTTTGGAGCAGATCGTCCTCGAGACGGACTGTCCCTACATGGCTCCGGAGCCGGTGCGCGGCATCCGCTGCGACAGCTCCCTCATCCGGTACGTCGGCGAGTATGCCGCCAGCGTCAAGGGCATCAGCCCGGAAGAAGTCTTCCGCCAGACGGCGCAGAACGCCAAAGCTGTATACCAACTGTAAGATTCAGGGCATTTTCCTGTTTCTGTATAAATTCGAAATCATATTTTTTCATAAGGAGATTCTATTATGAAAGCTCGTATCCCTTCTCACCGCGAATTCATCATCAACTTCCCCGACAGCGTTGACCAGGCAAAGGCCAACGAGGGCTGGGCAAAGCTGCAGCAGATCGTTGAGGACTACAAGAAGGCCCACAACGGCGCTTCCGTCTACGCTCCCACCTTCATCGAGGACTGCGAGCCTGCCGTCAAGAAGCTGCAGGAAGAGTACGGCTTCGAGTACACTGTCGAGTACGTGAAGTAATTTTTCCTGAGGATTCAACAAAATGAGAACAGCCGCCGCATGGAGTTTTCCGTGCGGCGGCTGTTTTTTGTGGGCAGGCGGCGGGCCTTACGAGTTGCGCTTGCCTCGCCTCCCTGTTTCCGCCGCAGGCGGACGGGTTGCGGCACCCAGCATCCGCTGCGCCTTGCTTGCGTATCGCTGGCCGCG